>Ga0308018_10000080_pt1 | contig 49796 bp, 42 predicted proteins | sample Neamet282_FD_203130 | JGI IMG/M metagenome (GOLD analysis project Ga0308018, IMG submission 203130) | Marine microbial communities from water near the shore, Antarctic Ocean - #282 | ecosystem: Environmental > Aquatic > Marine > Unclassified | place: Southern Ocean | collected 2014-10-01
GACGCGCGCGAGGTCGACGTTCGGACAGCCGGTGTCATACACGAGTTCGATTTGAAGCTTCAGGGACAGTTTCGACCTCCTTGCAACACCGGTCAGTGCATGACCCGACACCGACGTCCGGGGGGGCTAGCGGGCTCCGAACAACACGCCCAACGTACCGAGGTCCCCTAACCCGCGCCCGGTTTTTTGTTACATGCGATCACTGATCGGCCTCTCGCTTCTCACCTCGGCCCTGCTCGCGGCTCCCTCCGCTGGGGCCCAGGAGCCTGAACCGGCCTCCCCCGAAGCCCCCGAGTTCCCACCTGAACAACGCTACGGCGAGTGGGTGCGCCGGCTCGACTTCCGGCCGCAGGAATATTCGTTCCGGCGTAGCAACATGATCCGGCTCCTTCGCCACACGGGCGGTGGAATCATGCTCGTCCCTTCCTCTGACGGGCTCACGCACGGAGACACGTTCAGGCAGCTCGAAGACTTCTGGTATTATACGGGGCTCGAGGTGCCAAACTCGATGCTCGTCCTCGACGCGGACCGCGACCGAACGGTCCTCTTCCTCCCGAAGACCGACTATCGCTTCGAGAACCCGGGCCGCCGAAACGATTTTCCCGGTCGCCCACTGCTCAATGATTTCCAGCTCCGCGGCAACGCAGGCATGGAAGAGTACAGAGATATCGAGGATCTACCCCGGTACCTAGCTCAGCGTGTGAGAGGCCGCACAGTCCTGCGTGTCAACGGAGGCTCAGGCGGCGCACTGCGGCAGCCAGAGGTCGCGATGTTCGGCGCTCCAGACGCTCTCCAGACCATGATCATGAAACTGCGTGTCGACTTCCCAGAAGCCCAGGTTCAGAACGCGTTCGAAGAAGTGGCTCGGGGACGCATGGTGAAAAGTCGTTATGAGTTGCAGAAAATGCAGATCGCGGCTGACGCCACGAGCCAGGCAATCCTTTCCTCGGCTGAATTGATCCGAGCGGGAGTCGACGAGCGGACGCTACAGGGAGAATTCGAGTCGACGTGTCGGGCGCTCGGCTCACAGACCATCCCTTTCACGCCGATCGTGAAGTCGGGGCCAAACAGTCTCTGGCCATGGCGCGTGCTCGCATCGCACTACGGGCGACGAAACCGTCCCATGGAGTCCGACGAGTTGGTCATCCTCGACGTAGGTTGTGAGATCGACGGGTACATCAGTGACGTGGGACGCACCTTCCCAGTGGACGGAACATTCACTCTGATTCAGAGAGAGAAAATGATGGTGAGTATCGTGGCTGCAGACGCCATCATCGCCGCGATCCGACCGGGCGTGACCTTCGCGGAGTTGACCGAGATTGCGTACGCCGCGATTCCGGATGACGAAGAGAAGTACATGCAGACCCCCTCGTTCTTCGGACACCACATCGGATTGAACGCCGGTGATCCCGCGCTGATCAATGAACCGCTCGAGCCCGGCATGGTCTTCACCGTCGAGCCTTGGTACTACAATCATGATCTTGAGATCGCGGTCTTCGTAGAGGACGTCGTGGTCGTTACGGAAGATGGCGTGGAGGTGCTCACGAAGAGCCTCGCACGCACTCCCGATGAGATCGAGGCGGTAATGCGATGAGCGACAAGAACGGCGAAACCACGGGCAACGGCACGGACACCGGCAACGATCCTGCGGAGCTCAAGGCACGTACCGAGAACGGCGACGGCATCCTCTGCATTCGAAATCCCGACACGCACAGGGGGTGGAACGGCATTCAGTACAAGACCGGCATGTCCGCCAAAAACGTCGGTGCCAGCAAGCTCTCCATGAACGTGGCGACCGTGCCGCCAGGCGCCGTGGCTTATGCCCACATCCATGTCGATTTCGAAGTCATGCTCTTCATCCTTCAGGGGCATGTGCGCCACGAGTACGGGGATAACCTCGAGAAAACTATGGACAACCAAGCTGGTGATTTCATCTTTATTGAGCCCGGTGTGCCCCACGAGGTTATCAACCTCAGCGACGCGGAGCCCGTGATCGCGGTGGTTGCGCGCTCGGACGCATCGGAGTGGGAGAACATCGTGAACGTGCCGTCAATGCGGCGCCCGGGAGACTGACATGAACGGACGAGTAGAAGCACTCTGGACCAAGAGAGCGCACCGGGGGGTGATGGACCCCGCGGACGCGATCACCTTGGTCGAGGGGAAAGGCATCGATTCGGACGCGAACCTCGGACGCTCAAAACGTCAGGTGACGATTATCGAGAAGGAGGTACTCGACCAGATCATGGCAGATTTGCCGGACGTCGAGCCCGGCATGCGGAGAGCCAACATCATGGTGAGCGGGATCCGACTGGAGAACACCCGGGATCACATCCTGACCCTCGGTGGCGTTCGTATCCGGCTGTACGGTGAGACGCTACCGTGCGAGCGAATGGACGCTCAAGTAGAAGGATTCACCGCCGCGCTCGATCCGCACTGGAATGGCGGAGCCTACGGTGTGGTCCTGAACGACGGAGAAGTGAAGGTCGGAGACGCAGTCTCGATCGACGCCCCAGTGGCCGAATCGGTGACCGCCGGGGGCTAGAGGACCTCCGAAAGCACCGCAATCGCATCAACGATTTGCGCATCACTGTGATACGGCGCAGGCCCGAAGCGGAGCACCGTCCCGCGGGCATCCGTCCGCACACCTCGCTCGAGTAGCCGCGTGCATAACCCTCCCGCTTCGGGCGCTTCAAGTGCCAGGAAACCGGCTCGCTCGGTCGTCAACACGTCGTGACGCAGGCGTACCGTATCCGGATCGAGATCCAGGCTCCGGAAGGTCTCGGCCAGCAACCCCACCTGATGCTGGCTCACGGCCCTGAGAAAACTCGCATCCAGCCCCTGCTCTTCGAAGAATCCCATGACGGCCGCAGCGCGATACTGCGATGTTGGGTCATATGTAGAGCCCGCAAAGCGTGCTGAGCCAACGCCATAGGGCACCTCACCGGGCGTCCGCGCCACAGCGAGCTCAGCGAATTCCGCAAACCATCCGGTGACGACCGGGCGCATAGAGCACCCCGGAGGGACACGGAGGACACAGACTCCCTCGCCACACTGGAGATACTTGTAGCCCCCGCCGATGACGAAGGCTTGGTCCATGCCCTTGAGCGAGAAGGGGACGACTCCTAGGGAGTGATACGCGTCGACCAGCATCTCCGCCCCAACCGCGCTACACGCTTCCGCCACCCTAGAGAGACCCGAAGCGATCAGACCGCTCCCGAAGAGGACCGAGGATACCATGGCGCAGGAGGTCCGATCATCGACTTCAGCCGCGAGACGTTCGCCGAGCGTATCGACGGGGTCGGCCGAGACCTTAACGACTTCCACTCCCTCTTCCGCGAGTCGATCAAGCTGCCGCCGGACGGAGTAAAATTCTCCATCGGTCGTGACGATTCGAGGCCGGTCACGAAGCGGGAGCGCAGAGAGGAAGCGCACGACCAAAGCATGTGTGTTCGAGTCGAGTGTCAGGTCGCCCTCGCAGCCACCCATGAGCGTTCTGTATCCGGCACAGACACGGTCGACCTGCTCCTGGACCGCATCCCACTTCCCGTCTGCGTGTAGCGCAGCATCGAGCCATGCCTGTTTTTGACCTGCGAAGCCAGCGTCCGGCCAGGCCTGATGGGAATGGCCTGTGAAAAGAAGTTGTTCCGAGACCCGAAAGGACGAATAGTGCGGCGCCAGCGAGTTCTCGCTTGCCTGCAGCGACGTGAGCGTGTGGGGTACGGCAACCATGGCTAAAGCTGAGCCCGGATCTCCCACAGATCCGGAAAAAGCGAAGCGTTGAGGGTGCTGCGAAGATATGCGGCGCCCATCGAGCCTCCCGTGCCCATTTTCACTCCGATGGTCCGCTCGACCATCTTCACATGGCGATACCGCCACTCTTGGATCCCCTCGTCGAGATCCACAAGACGCTCGCAGAGGCTCGTGTTCGGAGCGTCATTACGGTAGATGTCGATCAGGACGCTCTGGATCCCGGATGAGGGCTCGACCGGAGCTACCACATCGCGCTCAAGATGCGCTGCGGGGATCTCGTAGCCCTGGCTCGCCAGGTACTGGAGCACGGCATCCCACAGGGTGGACTGGCCCCACCGCTCCTCAAGCGCGACCCGCGCTCGACTACCCTCGGGAAAGCGATCGAGGGCCGATTGCGACTTCTTCCCCAGGGCGAACTCGAGCTGCCGAAACTGATCACTCTGAAATCCGCTCGCGCTATCCAGTCGCTCCCGAAACGTCAGAAACTCAGTCGGTGTCATCGTCTCCAGCACGTCGAGCTGGGACACCATCACTTTCAAGATGGTGAGTACGCGATGAAGCGTCTTCTGGGCTCTGATCGAGTCTCCCGACCCCAGAAGTCGCTTACAGAAGTCCAGTTCGTGCAACACCTCCTTGAACCAGAGTTCGTAGACTTGATGGATGACGATGAAGAGCATTTCGTCGTGCTCGACCTCATCTCGCGGCTGCTGCAGCGAAAGAAGCTCGTCGATTCTCAGGTACTCCCCGTAAGTAACCGCCTCGGACATCGTCTCTCCTGAAATAGGTCGGCCGGGCTTCGCCCGACCGTTATACGACGGCGTACAGTGTGCCCCAATAGCCCATGTAGACCAACAACATACCTATACCCAACGTTCGACCAATCGGCCGAGCCTTCGAGGCACACAGCGCGAGGACGCCACTGGAGATCAGCATTACGGGGCCGTCGTTCGGGTGCCGAACTCTCCCTGAACCGTCCGATACGTGATCAGACCGAACACGAGCATGCTCGCAAGCGACACCGATACCAGAGTTAGGACCAGCTTGGTCCGGATATCCACAGAGTCCTCCGGTCCCTACTCGCCGCCGAAATGGAACTCGAAACGGGGCGTGTAGCGTTCAACCGACTTGTACTGATTCGGCCACGGCAAGTGATACCCCAGCATGTGCGCCGCGTGTCGGGTCCAGTACGGATCGAAAAGATGGGCGCGGGCAATGAGGCACAAATCTGCGCGCCCAGCGGCGATAATCGTATTCACGTCCATCCACGAGGAGATATTCCCGACCGCCATCGTCGAGATGCCGACCTCGTTCCGAACCCGGTCGGCGAATGGTGTCTGAAACAGGCGTCCGTACACGGGCTGCTGGTCAGGAACGGTTTGCCCCGAAGACACGTCCACCACGTCGCAGCCATGACTTACGAGCATCCGGGACACCTCTACGGTGTCTTCCGGCCCAATACCACCCGGCATCCAGTCGACGGCACTGACCCGAACGCTCATAGGCAGTTCGTCCGGCCACACAGCCCTGCACGCGTCGAACACTTCGAGGGGGAACCGCATGCGGTTCTCGAGTGATCCGCCGTACCCGTCGGCGCGCTGGTTCGTGAGAGGCGAGATGAAGGATGCGAGGAGATACCCATGCGCCATGTGGACTTCGAGCAGATCAAAGCCAGCCTCGTTCGCGTACTCGGTAGCCCTCACATAGTCCCGCAAGACCTCGTCCATGTCCGCGCGGGTCATCTCCCGCGGCGTCTGGCTCCGATCAGGGAAGTAGGGCAGAGGCGAGGCCGATAGCAGTTCCCATCCACCTTCGCGGAGCGGTTCACTGTCTCCCTCCCAGAGGTTTTTCGTAGCACCCTTGCGGCCTGCGTGTCCAAGCTGCATGGCGACCTTGGCCGGACTCTCTCCGTGAATGAAGTCCACGATCCGCTTCCACGCGTCGACGTGCTCAGGCTTGTACAGCCCCGCGCATCCGGGTGAGATCCGCGCCTCCGGCGATACATCGGTCATCTCGGCATAGACCATGCCCGCCCCCCCGACCGCACGGCTGCCAAGGTGCTGCAGGTGCCAGTCGCCAACAGTCCCGTCTACCGCCATGTACTGACACATGGGTGAGACGACGACACGATTCGGAACGACCACCTCTCGGAGCCTGAACGGGGTAAACATCGGAGGCGGCACCGGGCGGCGAGATACGTGCGTGCGGCTCTGAGTTTCCGCCTGATCGGCGACGAGCGCATCGACTGAAACCAGGAAATCTGGATCCCTGAGCCGCAAATCCTCGTGGGTAATCCGGAGACTGCGGGTCAGAAGGGTGAAGGCGAACTGGACTGGATCCAGATCCAGATACCGTTCTGTCGCCTCGAACCATTCCAGGCTGGCCTGAGCCGCTCGCTGCAACGATTCAACCGCTGGCTGACGCGCCTCCTGATAGGCAGACAGCGCTGCCTCGACCGATGACTCTGCGACAAGCGCATCTCGCAGGGCGATCGAATCAAGCATCCCAAGGCGGGTGCCCGAGCCAATGGAAAAGTGCGCGGTGTGCACCGCATCGCCCATGAGAACAACGTTGTCAACAAACCAGTTCTTGCACCGAATCGTGGGGAAACTGCGCCATACGCTCCGGTTCTCGATGAGTTCGTGACCGGCGAGCTCTTCGGCGAACAACTCCGCGCAGTAAGCAGTGACCATATCTTCCTGGGCGTCCTCCATCCCTGCCGAGCGCCAGGTTTCCTCTGTGCACTCGACGATGAACGTCGATCGACCCGGCTCATACTGGTATGCGTGAACGCGCCATAGTCCGTGTTCGTTCTCGCGGAAGTAGAACGTGAACGCGGGGAACGGCTTGGTCGTACCGAGCCACACGAAGCGATTGGGGCGCCAATCGAACGAGGGCTGGAAACGGTCGGCCAAAGCGTCCCTGACGGCGGAATTCGCGCCGTCCGCGCCGATAATGACATCGTAGTCTTCCGGAGCACTGCCCTCCTCACCAAACCCGGCGAACTCGGTCTCAAACCGAATATCGACGCCGAGTTCTGTCGCCTGTTCTTGAAGAACCGTTAGCAATCGCTGACGACTCATCCCGCTGAACCCGTGGCCGGTGGACCGAACTACATCGTCACCGTAATGAACGTCGATGTCGTCCCAACGAATGAAGTGATCGGTGATCGCTCGATAGGTCTCGGGGTCGGCGCTCTCCACATCGGCGATCGTGGCATCACTGAAGACAACCCCGAAACCAAACGTGTCGTCGGGAAGGTTGCGCTCGAGCACGACGACCTCATGAGAGGCATCCGCCCGTTTCATGAGAATCGAAAAGTACAGCCCTGAAGGGCCACCACCGACTACGAGAATCTTCACCCTTCGAGATCCGCGACTTCGGCTTTCGCTTCAGCAATCATCTGGCCGGCGATGATCAGGTGCTGGATCTCGGTGGTTCCCTCGTAGATACGCAGTGACCTGACCGAGCGGTACAGCCGGTCCAACGGATGATCCGCCAGCACCCCGCGAGCGCCGAGAATCTGAATCGATTCGTCGATGATCCGTTGCGCAGCCTCGGTCGCATATGCTTTCGCCATCGCAGCCTCGATCGTGATTCGATCGGCCCCGCGATCCTTCTCCCAGGCAGCCCGGTAGACGAGCAGTCGAGAGGCGGCCAGCTCGATGGCCATGCGCCCGAACTTCTCCTGGATGATCTGGAAGTCGGCGAGCGGCTGTCCGAACTGCTCGCGCCGCACCGCGTGTCCCAGCGCCTCACGCAACGCGCGCTCCGCCATTCCACACGAAGCAGCTCCAACGGTTGGCCGAAGCTGATCGAGCGTCGCCATACCGATCATGAAGCCACGCCCCTCGTCTCCGATCCTGTTGTCCACCGGCACCCGACACTCGTCGAACACGATCTTCCCGAGCGGGTGCGCTGCACTCATGATCTGCGGGCCACGGAAGGTCAGTCCCTCCGCGTCGGCCGGCACAAGGAACGCCGAAATGCCACGGCTACCCTGGTCCGGGTCGGTCGAAGCAAAGACCACGTAGTAATCGGCGATTCCCGCGTTGCTGATGAACCACTTGTGGCCCTCAATGACATAGTCGTCGCCATCGAGAACCGCACGGGTTCGCATAGAGGCGACATCGGAGCCGGCTTCCGGTTCTGTGATCGCGAAGGCACCCATGATCTCACCGGCCAGCGCCGGCTCGACCCACTGTGCGCGCTGGGCGTCCGTACCGGCGATCAGGAGCGGCGTGATGGCCAGCCCTTGGAGGGCCCATACCGCGTCGGCGAGCGGTGATGCCGCCGCCACGAGTTCACGCGCTATGCAACAAGCACGGAGGTCGCGATGGCCAATCGGCGCAAAGATGCCGGCAGCGCCCATGAGCTTCAGAAGCTCCCGGGCCTCTTCTCGCCCGGCAGCGTCATCAACGGGTTCAGGGCGCTCCGCGAGCTCGCGGGAGGCGAACGAAGCCACCTTGTCGTTCCACTCGTGGTGGGCGGACTCGAGAAATGCGCGGACGGAATGGATATCAGACATCTATGTCAGGTCTCCTGCGATTCCCCGCCAGCGGATCCAGGGAACCGAACACACGATTTAGAGAAAGTTCGCGGGACGCTTCTCGATGAATGCGTCGTAGGACTCGCGGAAGTCTGGGTGCAGCATAAGCGCCGCCTGAATCTGAGCCTCGGCCTCGAGCGCACCGGCGAGGTCCATACTCGCCTCACGATTCAGTGAGTCCTTGGTGATCTCGAGTGCGAACGAGGGTCCGCGAGCGAGCTTCTGTGCCAGCTCAGTTGCGGCTTCCACCACCGTACCGTCGTCCACGATTCGATTGTACAGTCCGATCCGATAAGCTTCGGCGGCGCTGATGAAGTCCCCCGTCATGAGTAACTCGCTCGCCTTCCCCATGCCCACGATTCGGGGAAGCATCCAGGCCGCGCCCATGTCAGCACCGGACAACCCCACCCGGGTAAATAGGTAGGCAATCTTCGCTGACTCGGTGCCGATTCTCATATCGCACGCAGTCGCGATTACGGCTCCCGCGCCGGCGACCGTGCCGTTCAGTGCGGCGACAACAGGCTTTCGGCACTTCCGAATCGACAGAATGAGATCGCAGGTCATCCGCGTGAATTCGAGCAGGCCCCGCATTTCACGCTCAAAGAGTCGGCCAATGATGTCCTCAACATCCCCGCCGGTGCAGAAGCCACGGCCAGTGCCCGTAAGCACGATGACCCGCACGTCCTCTTCGTCATGGAGAGCGTAAAAGGCGCGCCGGAGCTCGTCGTACACTTCGAACGTCAGTGCGTTGAGTCGATCTGGACGATTCAGCGTGATTGTCGCGACACCAGTGTCGGCGTCGAGCGAATACAAAAATGACTTGGGCTGGAACACGATCAACTCTCTCCGGATGCAGCGATCACTGCTGTGGTCTCGATTTCGACTTGGCCGCGGGGATCCACCAAGCGAGACACCTCCATCAGGGCCATTGCCGGGAAGTGCCTGCCCATGTGCTCACGGTAGACGCCACCGATCTCCTTTCGGGCCGCACGATACGCATCCAAGTCGGTAACGAAAACTGTCATGCGGCCGATCGACGAGGCGTCACCGCCAGCGGCAAAGACGATCGCGAGGGTCTTGGCGAGAGCGATACCGAATTGCTCGACAAAGTCATCCGTAACTACGTGACCTTCGGGCATGGCGGCGTCCTGACCCGCGACGAACAGCACCCGCCCTCCGGCCGGTGCCAGCATCCCGTTGGTCCAGCCCTTGGGCTCGCCCAGAGCCTCAGGGTTGATGTGCTCGTAACTCACGGCGTCTCCGAAGCATCGAGTATCACGAGTTCTCCGTTCCGGCCGCCCGATTCCTCGAGGCAAAGCGAGACGATTTCGTCTGCTACCTCATGAGCCCGGATCAGGCGAGGCTGGCCTGACTGCCCCAGCAAGGACATCAACGCCTCCTCCCACGACTTGCCCGTGTGGTGCATGATCCGAGAGATCGTCTCGTCGGTCAGAGGGGTGTCTACGTAGCCGGGACATACTGCGTTCACGGTGATGCCCTTCCCTTTGGACTCGATCGCCATCGCCTTCGTAAAGCCGACCACTGCGTGCTTCGCGGCGGTGTAGGCCGAGATGTACTTGTCACCTTCCAAGCCTGCGATCGACGCAACATTGACGATCCGACCCCACCGGCGACTCGCCATCTTTTCGTACACTGCCTGGCTGCACAGAAAGGTGCCGGTCGCATTCACATCCATGATGTGCTGCCACTCGGCGTGCGTGATTTTCGAGAGCGGGTTCGACGTGGCGGTCCCAGCGTTGTTCACAAGGATGTCGATGCGACCCATGGCCTCGGTCGCCGACAAGGCCAGATCGCGCACCTGACGCGGATCGGTCACGTCACAACGAAACGCGAATGCTTCCTGGCCGTTGCGCCTGATCTCGGACGCGATCTCGACCACCTGCGCCTCGTTCCTGGCGGCCAGCGAGACCTTCGCACCGGCCTTGGCCAATGCCAGGCCCGCGGCCGCTCCAATTCCTCGGCCACCTCCGGTGACCAGGGCGTTGTATCGACTGAGAGCGCTCATGCGCCCTCTTCAACAATGGCGTCGGCGAGCAGTGCGCCCAGCGTTTCGATGGTGGCTTGTCCCTCTTCGGCGGTGGCGTCCGCAGGCCAACCGAAGTAAGCCCTCGTTCCGCCGGCCTCTTCAAAAGAGGTGTGTCCCTTTCCGATGGCAGTCGACAACGAAGCCGGATTCGGCTCCAGCTCTCGCGCCTTGTCCTCACGAAACAGCTCAGGGTTCTCCGCGAGGACGATACTTCCCTCGAATCGACCCGCATGGCAGGCACCGGTCTGGAACTCCTCGGTGAGCTGCTCGGCATTGCGTCGTTGCGTGAGATCCAGAAAGACGATCCTGGACCCGGCGGGAGGGTCGGATGCAACGGCACGGAGAGCATCCACGTGCGTCGGATCGAGGTGCGCGTTCGCAATCGCCAACGTCGTGATCCCCTGCCCTTTCAGTGAAGTCGCGATCTGACGAATGAGGTCGGACACGGTGCGTTCGTCCACGCAGATCGTGCCTGGAAAGTTATCCGCAAAGCCAGCCGCGGTATACCACAGCGGCGGGAGAACGAAGGCCACAACCTCACGCTCGCCCAGCTTTTCCGCACAGGACCGGGCCATGGCCTCAGCGATTACCACATCCGTGCCGAGTGGCAGATGCGGGCCATGCGCTTCGACAGCCCCGACCGGAAGAATTGCGACGCTGCCGTCCGAGCGAGCATCGCGTACCTCCTCCCATGTCATCTCTGCGAGACGGTGAATCGACATCGCTCTGGGGCCGTGGGAGTGAGGAGCTACGATTGACCATCATTCTAGCTGTCACGTATCCTCACGCCATGACTGCAATACCACTACAACCGTTGAACATCTACGACCCGTTCGTCCGGCACCACGCCGAGCAGCACGGGGACCGGCGCGCACTCCTGACGGACCGCGGAGAAACGACCTACGGGGAGCTACACGAGCTGGCCGGCCGATACGCGACGCTCCTGCAGGAGGCGGGCCTGAAGCCGACCGACCGGGTGCTCATCGCCCTGCCGGACGGCGTGGATTATGTCGGCGCACTCTTCGGAATTCTCCGAGCGGGTGCCGTAGTAGTCATGGTCAATCCGCAATTGAAGTCGGATCAGACCAGCTACTTCCTCGACTACACCACACCGACCGTCGCCCTCGTGCATACCGAGGTATTCGACGAGTTCAGTGCAGCCGCGACGGAACTGAGCGCGCCCCCTGTGTTCCTCGAAGTGGGGACCGAGTCATTCTCGGAACGACTGTCTTCTGCCAGCCCCGAGCCTGCCTTCCATCCGACCCTCGACGCTCACGCGGCCATGTTCCTGTTCAGCGGCGGTACGACAGGGAATCCGAAAGCGGTCGTTCAGTCACATCGGTCTTTCCTGAATACGACCAAGCTCTACGGACAGGGGACGCTCGGCCTGACGGAAGACGACGTCACGCTCTCGGTACCCAAACTTTTCTTCGGGTACGCGACTGGAAGCAATCTCTTTTTTCCGCTCTATGCCGGTGCGACCGCCGCCCTGTTTCCGGAGCGCTGCACGACCGAGGCCTTCTTCCGCCGCATCGAGCAGTTCCAGCCGACCGTCCTCATCAACGTCCCGACGATGGTGAACAACCTGCTGGGCACCGAAGAACAGATCCCCGACCTCGCCGGCATTCGGCTGTCGACATCGGCGGGAGAGGCTCTGCCGGTCGAGCTGCATCGCAAGTGGGAAGAACAGTTCGGAATCCCGCTGCTCGACGGCCTCGGAACCGCTGAGATGTGGCACATCTTCATCTCCAATCGTCCAGACGACGTCCGACCCGGTACGCTGGGACGTGTCGTGGACGGCTTCGACGTCCGGTCATGTGATCTCGCTGGAAACGATGTCCCAGCCGGGGAAATGGGGATCATGCGGGTCCGAGGAGATTCTCTCGCAATCGGATATTGGCAGGATGATGAAAAAACGCGAGATGCATTCCAGGGCGAGTGGTATGTCTCGAGTGACATGATCAGCATCGACGCTGACGGCTACGTGACATACGGAGGGCGGGCCGATGACATGCTGAAGGTCAGCGGCAAATGGCTTTCTCCGCAGGAGTTGGAGAATTGTCTTCTCGAACACGATTCGGTGCGGGAGGCCGCGGTCGTCGGCGTGAAGACGCCGGACGGGCTCGTGAAGCCGAGTGCTTTCGTCATTCTCAATCGCGATTTTGCGGCTTCAGGTGATCTCGCGGGAGTGCTTCAGGACTGGGCCAAGAGTCGTCTTGAGCCCTACAAGTATCCTCGTGACGTGACCTTCATGACGGACCTGCCGCGGACCCACCTGGGGAAAGTCGACCGCGGCAAGCTATCTCGAGGCGAAGGTCGGTCCTCCGACGAGACGATCAAGGTCCTTTCGGACGGCATCGAAACAGCGGACAACCTCACCGCCTGACCAGGACGGCACGTTATCGATTTCGACGGTATTCAGGCCGAGGTCTGCGCGTGCCGCGCCTGCCCCCGACTCGTCGCATGGCGGGAACAAGTCGCCACCGAAAAGCGAGCCGCATACCGCGACGAGCCGTATTGGGGGCGTCCGGTCCCCGCCTTCGGAGACCCGAGTGGACGCGTGCTGGTCGTGGGCCTCGCGCCGGCGGCACACGGCGCGAATCGCACCGGCCGGATGTTCACGGGCGATCGTTCCGGCGACTGGCTGTACCGAGCACTTCACGGTGCCGGCTTCGCGAGCCAACCTACCTCCACCTCATTGGACGACGGGTTGGTTCTGACCGACCTCGTCGTGACAGCCGGTGTCCGTTGCGCGCCGCCAGCGAACAAGCCTACCCCGGCGGAACGCGACGCATGCCGCCCGTGGCTCGAGGCTGAACTGGACGTCCTGACGAACGTTCGTGTCATCGTGGTTCTCGGCGGCTTCGCTTATCAGCAGACGCTGCGAATCTTGGGAGATCGAGGGCTCTCGATCCCCAGGCCTCGGCCGAAGTTCGGGCACGGAGCCGAGGTCGAGGTGTCGGACGCACTCACGGTTCTCTGCTCCTTTCATCCGAGCCAGCAGAACACGTTCACTGGCAAACTCACCGAACCGATGTTCGACAATATCTGGAATCGCGCCCGAGCGTTAATCTCGAGGTAGCGTCGCGAGTCACCCTGCGGGCTCGTAGCTTGGCTGGATGACTCGACAAAGATCTCGCGCCTTCCGTGCGCTCGCCTCGGCCGCCGTGACCACGGCGATCTTCATCGCCATCCAGCCCGCCGTCCATGCCCAAGAGGTCGGCGGAGTCGAGCTAATCGAGCTCACGATTGCCGAGGCGCACGAGGCGATGCTCGCCGGAACACTTACGTCGCGCATGCTCGTCGAAGCCTACCTCGACAGAATCGACGCGTACGACCGGAACGGCCCGACGATCAACGCGATCATTCTCACGAACCCTCGTGTGTTTGCCCGCGCAGATTCACTCGATACCGCGCTCCGACGCAGCGGTGAACTCACGGGGCCGCTTCATGGGATCCCGTTCATCGTGAAGGACAACTTCAACACGCATGACATGCCGACCACCGGTGGCTCGGCATCGCTCGCAGGGTCGATGGCGGCGGATGACGCATATCAGGTCCGCAAGATTCGCGAGGCAGGGGCGATCGTACTCGCCAAGTCGAATCTGGCCGAGTTCGCGTTCACGGCGCTCGAAACCGTCGGGTCGATGTTGCCCGGATGGACCTTCAACCCGTACGCGCTGAATCGAGTGACGGCAGGATCGAGCGGTGGGACGGCCGCCGCCGTCGCTGCGAACATGGGCCTGATCGGACTCGGCAGTGACACAGGAAATTCGATCCGCGGGCCTTCCAGCCATCAGGCACTCGTTGGGATTCGCTCCACCCAGGGGCTGACCAGCCGCGCCGGCATCATGCCACTCTTCGCCCACAGGGACATTGGCGGTCCCATGGGACGGACCGTCGAGGACGTAGTCCGAGTCTTCGACGTCATCGCCGGGAGTGATCCGGTTGACGCCGTGACCGCGGAGGCCGATGCGCGTCGCCCTGCCTCCTACCTGACGGCTCTCAAGACAGATCTCACTGGGGTCAGAATCGGTGTCGCGAAGCAAATCGCTTATAAGCAGAGCGCAGACGTCGAGATTCTGGCACGCTTCGGAGAAGCGATCCGCGACCTCGAGCGGCTCGGTGCCACGGTGGTCCGCGACTTTGAAATTGCTGACCTCGCCGAGCTCCGGAGAGGGACCGGATGCTCACGCTTTCGATACGATATCGAGAACTACCTCGCGGGGATCCCCGATCCACCTGTCCGCACGCTGAAAGAAATCTCGGAGAGCGGTCGCGTCTATCGAACCGTGCTGCCCTCGGTGATGCGCTTCCTCGAGTTCGAGGGGACACCTGAGACGAACGAGCAGTGCATCCGCGGATTGGAGCAGGAGGCGCGATTTCGCGAGGGCCTTCGTGCCGCGATGGCCGAATACGACGTCGAAGCGATCATCTATCCGAGCTGGAGCAACCCGCCCCGTCTCGTCGGAGACATGACGACGCCCGCCGGGGACAACAGCCAGTATCCGGCCCCACCCACCGGCTTCCCTGCCCTGACGGTCCCAATGGGCTTCGTTCGCGACCAGACATTGCCTGCAGGCCTGCAGGTTCTCGGGGACGCCTGGTCCGAGCCACTGATCATTCGAATCGCATACGCGTACGAGCAGGGCACAATGCACCGGAAGCCACCACCAACTGCGCCACCATTGTCTGACTAACGCACGACGGTCGGATATCGGTCCCGGTAGCTATCGCGGCACCGGGCAGGGGCGCCGAGGTGTTCGCGTCGAGCACGGACCCGATGACTGTCTGACCGACAACGGGCCGGGCGGCGCTGAGTAGCACAACAGCGATGAACGTTCCGAACCACGTCCAGACAAGGCCCGCGGGCTTGTTGTAGTGGCTCATGAGCAAGGACTTGACGAGAGTACGACTCGAATGTGGCAACGATCTGGAGGGCGGGTCCAACCCGCACATGCTATGCTGTCGGCCTGAACGTGTCGTCTCCAACATGACCGTACTCCTATGGACCGTCGAAATTTCGTACGCACCACGGCAGCCGGTGTCGCCGCTGCTGCGACCCCGGCATCTCTGGAAGCAGCCTCCGGCCCTATCGGAAGCCTAACTTCGGGTGCTCAATCGGCGCCCGCGGTTCATCTGAGGCGTGCCCGCCCGCTTTGCATCGCGGATGTAAGCAGCGTGCGCTACACGAATGGTGGCACGGAGACGGGAATCGAGCGTGCGTACCGGGGAATCACCGAAGGTGAGGACATGCTCGACGCGATGGTCGCGGGCGTGAATATCCCTGAACTTGACCCGGAGGAGCAGGGCATCGGGTATGGAGGGCTCCCGAACGCAGACGGCGTGGTCCAACTCGACGCGTGCCTAATGCACGGCCCCCGACACTGGGCGGGGGGCGTGGCTGGCATAGAGGGGATCCGCACTCCGTCACTCGTTGCAAAGGCGGTCGCTGAACTCACCGATCATCATCTCATCGTGGGAGAGGGTGCGCGTGAGTTCGCCCGCTCGCTGGGCTTCGAAGTGGAGGACGACCTAAACACCCCCGCTTCGAGAGAGCTGTGGCTGGAGTGGCGCCGCCGCGTCGACCCCGGCCACTGGCTGGACCCCGAGGAACGGATCAACGGCATGAGTCGGACCGGTGAAGACACCGACCCGGATACCATCCGTCGCCGCGGAGGAATGCAGTATCGCGACCTCGAGCACGAAGCGCGCCTCATGAATTTCCAGGAAGCGGCCCTCGCGGCTGGACTTTCCATGGTGGACGACGGTCTGATCGACCCGGACTCATTCTGGGGTACAACCAGCGTCGAAGCAGTCTCCGCAGATGGCGACATCTGCGGCGTCACGACGACCAGCGGCCTTTCGTGGAAGATCCCTGGGCGGGCTGGAGACTCGCCTATCCTCGGCGCGGGTCAGTACCTGGACAACAGTGTGGGAGCGGCCGGATCCACCGGCCGAGGAGAAGCCAATCTTTACAACTGCGCCTCGTTCTTGATCGTCGAGTTCATGCGCCAAGGCATGTCCCCCAAGGATGCCGGCATGGCCGCCCTGACACGGATCAAGGACAACACCATCGAAAGCCGCCTCCTCAACGAGCGAGGGCTACCCAATTTCGACGTCCGCTTCTTCGTGCTGAACAAAGCAGGTGACTATGCAGGCGTCGCGATGTACGGGTCGGGCGAATCGATGTTCGCGGTGTGTGACGAGAACGGAGCCCGCGAAGAGGCACTGGAAGGGCTCCTCGACGGGTCGCCGCGGGGGTAAGGCCTCCCCGGCCATCAAGTCCGCCCCGGTCAAGTCGCCCATTTCCTCGCGGTCATCCGATACCAGCTGGTATCGGATGTGTCGGAGGGACAGCTCATCGCGAGCGGATGCAACACGTGCCACACCCCTGTTTCGGAAGAATGGCTCGGTCGGGTCCCGAGAGTCCGATCCTGATCGGTGACCACGCGTGGTCACTACTCCGGCTTCCTCGCCACGACCACCCCGATCGGTCCCGCATACCAGACCCGCTCCGCCAGGAAGCCTGAGGAGCGGAGAGCCGTCAGCTCATCTGCTAGTGGCAGGTAGGTGTCCTCCCCCGCCCATTCGCTGAAGTGCTCCCAAGCGCGCTCCTCAAGGATCCCTTCCGACACCATGTGGTCCGCCCAGCCTCGGTAGAGCAGTTCCTGCTCAGCGGCGTCTCTCGGCATCGTGGCGTCCGCGTTCACGAGCACGCCGCCCGGACGCAGCGCGGCGAAGGCTCTCTGGAACAGCAGTGTCTTTGCTGCGAGCGTCGGGATGTGATGCAAGGACAGTGAAGCCGCAAACGCATCGCACGGCGAAAACGGGTCGTCGAACGATCGAAGTGTAAACCGAACCCGGTCGCTGAACCGAGCAAGTCGATTTCGAGCCTGAGCCATCATCTCCGGATCCACGTCGAGTAGCTCGACGATGTCGACTGATTCCTGCCCGAGCATCACCTCCGACAGTCCGCCGGTCCCTGACCCGAGATCAACGACCAGATCAGGCTTCACAGACGCGACAGCCTCGGCTGCAACCTTGAGCATCGTTTCATACCCCGGAATGAATCGCCGAATGGTCGCATCGTATTCGTCGATTTCGAGGCGCAGGTGGTGTCGAACGGAATGAGACATGGCCCTGAACTATCAGCATCTCGCACTCGTCGCGAGTCTTCCCGTCACCCGCGTCAGACACAAAGCGGGGAATCGAAATACCATCCGGTACCCAGGGGGCACCGTGCAGCGCCACGTTGGTCACCTCGGCTGGACCTTGCTCGTCGCACTGCCGAGCACTGCTCAGGCCCAGTCACGCGGCAACCAGCCGATCACCGACGGCCATGGTGGACTGCACTAGACAGTAGCGCCGGCCACAGACCGGTGGGTACGCTTTACGCGTGCCCGCCCTAGTTTGTTGTCCTTGCCTCGCTCCCCCGGGACGTCTAGCCTCCGATCCCTCAGCGCTCCCGTGGGTTTGGGAGTATTTTGAGGACCATCGTGACGGCACGCTCCGACGTGTCGCCCACCCGCCGCATCACCCAAGTCGTCATCCGGAGTCGCTCCACATGAAGTCCCTCCGCCGTGTTCTGATCGTCGCCGCTGCAGTTGCCGGTGTCGCACCGACATCACCTGCCTTGGCTCAGTCCTTGGACGAAGCTGTCCTCACAAATCTCGAGTACCGTGAGATCGGCCCCACCCGCCAGAGCGGGCGCTTCATAGACATCGCCGTTCCGGCGGACGACCCGCACACGTTCTACATCGCGACCGCATCCGGTCACCTGTGGAAGACGAAGAATCGGGGGATCAGCTTCGACGTGCTCTTCGACGATCAACCCGACGTCTTCTCGATCGGCGCGATCGCGGTCTCGCAGACGAACTCCAGCGTCCTCTATCTCGGAACAGGCGAGGGCAACAACTCCCGCTCCTCCTACTGGGGCAACGGGATGTACAAGTCGATGGATGCAGGGGAGACGTGGACGAACATCGGGCTGCCGAACTCGGGCCACTTCGGGCGCATCGTGATTCATCCGACGGACGAGAACACCGTGTATGCTGCAGCTCTCGGACACCTCTACTCAGAGAACGACGAGCGTGGTCTTTACAAGACGACGAACGGTGGGCGCAGCTGGGATCAGGTGCTCGCGCCTCAGGTCGAGGGACGCACGATCGGGGTCGTCGACCTGGTCATGGACCCGACAAATCCGAACACGCTCTACGCGGCGACCTACGACAAGGTACGCCTCCCCTACACTTTCGATCTCGGAGGGCCGGGCAGCCGCCTCTACAAGACGACCGACGGTGGAGACAACTGGATCCAGATCGGTCAAGGTCTGCCGGAAGGCATGCTCGGTCGCATCGGCATCGACGTGTACGAGCGCGACCCGAACGTCCTCTATACAACGATCGAGAACGCCAACAAGGAAGGAATGTCCGACCAGGACCGTCGCCAGGAACTTCTGAACCACGAGGCCAGCCGAGGCATGATCGGTGGCGAGGTCTATCGCTCGGAGGACGGTGGACTCAACTGGGACAAGGTCAGCCCGGACGGAGAGTCGATCGGTGGTGGGCCCGCTTACTACTACGGGCAGGTCATCATCGACCCGAACGATTCGGACATCGTACACGTCCTCTCGGCAGCTTCATGGGGAACGTACGACGGCGGTGAGACGTGGGAGCGTCAGCCATACGGCTTCGGTGGCGACGACCACGCACTATGGATCAACCCGAACGACTCGCGTCACATCATCCTCGGATACGACCACGGCCTCGGCATCTCCTACGATGCCGGCGAGAATTGGTACCACCCGGACTTCCAGTCTCTCGCACAATTTTACGCAATCGGAGTCGACAATTCGCGCCCCTACCGGATCGCAGGCGGCCTGCAGGACAACGGCTCGAGCATGGGTTATCACACGAACCCTGCGGGCGGACCCATTCGCTTCGAGGCATGGGAGCGGGTCGGTGGTGGTGACGGGATGAACAACGAGATCGAGTGGTGCGAGAACCGCTACCTCTACAACGAGTCACAGTTCGGACCGATTGCTCGCACCGACCTCCTAACCGGAGAGAGGAAAGGCATCCGTCACCCAGACGGGGACATCCGCTATAACTGGAATGCTCCAATCCTCGTGTCTCCGCACGACTGCAACGTAGTCTTCCACGCAGGCAACATGCTCATGCGTTCGGAGTTCCGCGGAGAGAGCTGGGACATCATCAGCCCGGACCTGTCGAAGAACGACACTTCGACCCTGACCACCGGAAAGGGTGGGGACGGCAACATTCAGTACGGCACGATCACCACGATCGACGAGTCTCCGCTGAAGGCTGGACTGATCTGGGTCGGGACGGACGACGGCAACATTCAGGTCACCCAGGACGGTGGCGAGAACTGGACCCTCGTGAACGACAACGTGCCGAACAATCCGGAGTACTGGGTCAGTCGCGTCGAAGCATCTCACCACGACCTGGGTACCGCCTACATCTCCTACACGGGGCTCCGGAACGATGACTTCCGCCCCTTCGTCTACAAGACGACCGACTTCGGAGAGACCTGGACGTCACTGGCAGTCGGCCTGCCGAGCGGATCGGTGAACGTCGTCCGGGAACACCATCAGAATCCTGACCTGATCTTCCTCGGGACCGAGCTTCAGGTCTGGGTTTCGAACACCGGAGGGGAAAGCTGGACGAGCATGAAGCTCGACATGCCCACCGTGCCGGTGCACGACATGAAAATACAGGAGCGCGACAACGACCTGGTCGTCGGGACCCACGGCCGGGGCATTTACATCGCGGACATCGCACCACTCGCCGAGCTCACTCCAACCGTGCTCGCACAGAGCGCTCATCTCTTCACGCCGGAGCCTGAGGTCCGCTGGATCGCCACGGACCGCATGAACTACTCCTCGTCAAATTTCGACGGTGAAAGTGAGGAGCCCGGGGCTTCTCTTTTCTACTACCTGACGAATGACGCGGCAGTGACGCTGACCGTGTATCAGGGACACATTCCGATTCGTGTGATCGAACACGGCGGGACCGCCGGTATCAATCAGGTGCAGTGGGATCTGGAGAAGTGGATCGAGCGAACCACTGCAGAGCAGGAACGTCTTGCTGCGGCGGGAGACGGCGGTCGTGGAGGCCGCGGTGGCGGAGGCTTTGGTCGCGGAGGTCCATCAGCCGCTGAGCGCATGCAGTTCGTGATCAGCGACGCCGTGCCCGGCGAGTATCGAGTCGTACTCTCCGCCAACGGAATGGACTACGAAAGCACGGTCACGATTCTCAAAGACGAATGGTGGGCGGAGCGCCGCTAGATCCATGGCATCGACCCTCGATCCTTCATGTGTCAGTGCCCATGGGTCCCCTCCAATTCCTCAATGTCACCCCAGAGAGCCTTCGTAACATCGCTCATCGTCGGAGTCACCTCGCCGTGTCTGCCTGCGCAAACACGATCGAACCAGAGGCCGAGGCTACCGCAGTGACTTTAAGTGAGGCGTCGGGCGGCTTCCATTTCGTCCTTGAGATGGCCAGCTAGCCTGACTCTGGCCACGCCGGTTGCCTATCGTCCTACCGCCCGAGGTGCTGGTCTAGGAAGTCCGTGATCGAGAGGCTGGGCTAGTTCGCAAACGAGAGCGGGGTTTCGCCAAGCAAGGGCAACGGAAAATACACGTCGTTCTTTCAGAGCTTCGATCGGGTTCTGCATGCATATGGATAGGCCGGGGAACAGCTTCGCCACGATTAACCCGACCCCTTCAGGGTCACGCGCCGATCACAACTTCCGCGCAAGCAGCAACACGTGCCGCGACCAACTCCCGCTGGCCAACATCAATCCCGATCTGACCAGGGAAGTAGTCTCCTGTCTCCGACAGACCCAGATCTGCGAGTGGAGCGCCGTAGATAGCCTCAATCGTCCGCCAGACGGCGCACGGCACCTCGATGATCTCATCTGTCTGGTCGAGTGCCCCGGACCCCATCGAGGTCGTAGTTGGTTCACGAGGGTCGATTGAACGATGGTCGTCCAACGTACGGAGCCTGTTGCCCGGTTCCCCCGGGCGACCCCACTTTCCGCCAATCGAATGGATGGCACCCTAGAGAGGTTGATGATGAAGAACGTGCGTATGCTTCTGGCCGCTGCACTCGTCGCTGCGACGACGGCACCGCTGGCCGCCCAGCAGGTCCCGTGGTCCCCCCTTCAGCGTGGCAGTGACAACATCGAGGTGCTCGGTCACCTCCCACTTGGCGCGAGACTGTCTGTCGCGGACATGGATCTCGAGCAGGAGATGCACAGGCCCTACGCCTACGTCGCCCGCATGGTCTACGGCTTCGATGGACCCAAGGGTACAGACATCATCAGTCTGGAAGATCCGGAAAACCCGAAGCTGCTCTACGAGTGGAGGATCGAGGATCAGGACCTCCATCAGCGTACCGGTGGCATGGACGTGAAGCATTTCAAATGGAACGACCGCTACTACCTGGTGCAGTCGCTGCAGTTTGGATCAGGCGGACCAGACAATGATCTCGGAGCCGTGATCTTGGATGTCACGGGTCTGCCCGACCCGTCGACGGTTCGTGAAGTGGCGCGGATTCGTGAGCCCGACTTCCCGGGTGGCTTCCATAACATCTTCATCTACAAGCATCAGAACGACCGGGTCTACCTCTTCACGACCGCCAGCGCGCCCGGAGCACTCATCTACGACCTCGGTATGATTGTCGAAGGCGATCTCGAGAACGCTCAGGTCGGCATGGTTCCGGTACCGGAGTCGGCGCTCGGCAGCGGAGGGGGGCGTGGCTACCACGATTTCTACGTGGGCTACCACCCCGACACAGGTGAGGACCGCTTTTACGGCGGAGGCACCGGCGGGTACTACATCTACGACGTTACGAGCCTGGAAAGCCCCGAGCTCCGTATCACGCTCAACGGAGTATCCGGGGTCAACTACGGTCACACATTCACACCGAGCCCGGACGGTCGGTACGTGATCGCAGAAACGGAGTATCAGTACGCCCCGCTCCGGATCTTCGACCTGCAGCCTGCGCTCGAAGGAGAGCAGACCAACATCCGCTCACCCATCTCGGCCTTCACTGCGAACTGGCAGAACCTCGTGCACAATCACGAGGTCCGCTGGCCATACGTCTTCGTGTCAGGCTACCTCGACGGCCTGCAGGTCTTCAACCTGCAGGATCCGCTGAACCCGCAGACGGTGGGCTTCTTCGACACCTACATCGGACCGCCAAACCCAGTGCGGACCAACATGTTCAACGGTGCCTTCGGGGTGGACGTGCGCAATGAGGACGGCCTGATCGTGATCAGCGACATGTCGACGGGCCTCTGGACGTTCCAAATGGACGGCTTCCAAGGCTGGAACGGTGAAAACTGGGGCATGCCGAACATCTCCTCAGCGCAGGACTGGGATCGACCCGTCGTGACGCGTCCGATCAGCGAGGATCGGGATCACTAACACGGATTGAGCACGCGGTGAGCGTGCGCCCACCGCGCGGCTGACACAGGCTTCATAAGGCCGGACGGCCCTCTGCTTCGGCGGAGGGCCGTTTCTTTGCGAGCAGCATCCATGCGGCGACCAGTGCCACCGGATATCCCACGAGTTGGAGGGTGCTGAACCACATCGGGTTCGGCACGAGGACGCCGGCGAGAACTCCGAGGATGTTGCGAACCACACTGCCTTCAGACTAGGGTCCAGCATGCTACCGCTCGCACTACTCCTGACCGCGTTTGGCTCGTTCGCCACCTCGTCGCCTACAGCTGGGCCGCATCTGGGCGATGCGGGGGGCATACCCGTGGCTGTATGCGCGGCAGAGGGTCCGGCCTATTACGCCTTCGAACTCTTCACTACGAAGAACATTCCGGGCACAGGACTCGCAAAGGGTCAGGTCGAGGTGTCCGTTTCAGGCACGTCACCGTTCTCGATCGCCCTCGGGCCGGACGGCAGCTACGTCTACGACGTTGAGATCGGTCTCGATCGGATGCGCGTGCCCCGGCAAGGCCAACTGGTCGCGTGGGTTACCACGCCGGAGATCGACCAGATCACGCGACTGGGTCCTCTCGACGACAACCTCCGTGGGTCGGGGGTCGTGGGCTGGAATCGCTTCATCGTCGTGATCACGCTGGAGGCGGGCGACGACCCGACAGCAGAACGATGGGCTGGGCCCATCGTATTCCGCGGCATGTCCCGGAGCGGCATGATGCACACGATGATCGGGCACGGTGCCCTGCAGCAGGAAAATTGCCAGGCGTTCGGATACGGCAACGAGTAGGCACTCGCAGTGCAGGCGGATCGCGCTAGCGGAAGCCCATCTGGTCACGGAGTATCGCCACCCTCTGCGGATCACCCCGGAACATCCCCTGAGGAAAAGTCCGATACTCGAGCAGGTCCGAGTAGATCGTGGATGCCGAGTACTGGTTGAGCCCTAGGCCCGCGAGGTACATCAGCCGAAGGCTCTTGTCTCGGTTGAGTTCCGCGTCGGACAACCAGCCGATGAGGTCGTCGGCGCTCCCACCATACGTGCCAAGGACATCGAGCGTCCGGGAGAAACCAGCCTCCGCCAGATCCATCGCGACGTACGAGTGATCCGGTGACATCAGACGATCCGCAAAGCGATGGAGGTCAATAGTGAGGCCTCCCTTCCGCGCGGCCATAACCACGTCATAGCCGCCACCCTGATAGGTGTTGCTCCACACCGACCCGTCGGGGAACACCTCGAAGAAGGTGGCCATCTCGCTCTTCACCGCGGCCTCAGTGCTCTCGTATAGAGGCACCCACTGCGTGATCACGCCGCCCTCGTTCAAGTGCTCACCGACGAGTTCGAAGTACTCCTCGCTGTAGAGAGCGGCCGCGCCCTTCATCCACGGGTGAATCGGGTCGGACGTAATCAGGTCGAAGGTCTCGTCCGTCGTCTGAAGGAAGTGGCGTGCATCGTCAAAGACGACCTCCACCCGCGGGTCAGCTAGGACGTCGTTGTTGGCATCCCTGAAGTAGGCCGAGGATTGTTCGACGACGAGCGGCTCGATCTCGGCGATGACGATGCGGTCGATCCCCGGATGGGTCACGAATGTGCCTGCGGTGACCCCGGCTCCAAACCCGACGATGAGAACACTCTTCGGATCCTCGTGCAGGAGTGCGGTCAGATGCCCGAGCATTCCCTGGAGACGCATGTCCTGGGGTTCGGTCGAGGCCACGATCTTTCCCCCGACGTGCAGATTTCGGATCCCACCATCTAGCTCGGTCACGGCGATAGTCGAGTTCCGACCCTCCCCGACATACAGAGCGTTCACCGGATCGTACGTCGCCGCATACCGGCCGTAGGAAACAAGCAGTTCCGGGACTGGGCCGATGCCAGGAACGAGCAGTATGGCGAGTAGCGCAGCTACTACAGCCCCCGCCCTCGCTCGACCTCGGATCGGTGCCAAGAGGACGAGCGTCGAGAGCAGCGCGGTGACTGCGAGTACCCGCTGTGCGTTTTGCGTACCAATCGTGGACACCACCACGACCCCGAATGCGAGCGCTCCAAGGATCGCGCCGACTGTGTTGGCGGCGTAGATACGACCAACGAGGAAAGCCGGGTCCTGGCCCTCCTCCGCGGCAGCAGCCACGGCGAGGGGGAAGCTGGCGCCCCAGAATAAGGGAGCCGGCACGAGTGCCCAGAGTGCGCGCGCTAGGTCGAGCTGAAAGACGAAGCCCGGGTCCGTCGCAAGCGACGGGTTGATGGGCCAGAAGGGTAGCTGCTCGGTGAGTGCGTGTGCGGTCCAGACAATGCCGAGCATCGCCCCGGCCTGACAAAGACCCAGAAGAACGCGCGGGCTCGACGCGTGTCGCGACGTGAAGGAACCCACTGCGCTGCCAACCCCGAGAGCTGCGAGAAACACCGCCAGAATGATCGAGAAGGTATAGGTGGTCGCGCCCAGCATAAGCGCCATCAATCGGGTCCAGACGACCTCCGATCCAAGCGCTACGAAACCGGACATCCCGATCGCCACGAGAAGTGCTCTATGCCTCTGGTTAGCCAACGACGGGCTGGCAACGTGGGAAACTGCGAGCGGGGCAGGTGTGGTCTCAGGCAACCCATCCGTCTTGTGGGAGAGCCAGTATGCGAGAGCCGCGACCAGCAAGTTGATTCCGACGCCCGCGAATGTCGCGATCACGACATCGTACGTACGAAGCAGGTAGAAGCCCGCGAGCAGGCACCCTACCACGGCACCCGCGATATTACCCCCGTAGAAGAAGCCCATCCATGAAACGCCGGCCGGCGTCGCCTCCACCGATCGTGCGATCGCTGGAAGCGTGGCGCCCATCAGCATGGTAGGCGGCAGCAACAACAACCCAGCCACCATAGCCCGGAATAGGACACTGGCGGTCCCAGACGGGACGACCGCCAGATACGCACCGCCCACGAGCGGGATCATACCCAAAAGGATGATCGCCAGCGCTCCGATAACCAGTTCGAGCGCGGCGTAAACCCGCAGTGGATTCTTCTCGGCGGACACATAGCGAGGCAACGCGAGGCTCCCCAGACACATGCCTCCCATGAACGCACCCAGCAGGACGCCCAGCGAAACACCGGTCGAGCCGACAACGAGCTGAAGCATCTGAAACCAGACGACCTCATAGATGAGGGCCGCGCAGCCGCTCCCCACGAATAGCAGGACAAGCGCCGGCAGATAGCGCGGACCTGTCGAGACATTTTCAGCGGTGGGTGATGTCATGAATGAGAGCCGAGGCCGTCTTGCCCACTTTCGGGGACTCCAACAACCTTCACGAGTTCTGAATGATGAGGCGAGTTAGATTCGCGACCGACGGCACCCTTGAACAGGACACTGAGAGGAATCCATCTCGATGAAGCGACCGAACCAACGCGTACGGGTCCGAGCAATCGGCGCACCACTGCTTAGTGTTCTGCTCGCCGCTGTCATTCTTCCCTCATCAGCGCGCGCTCAACACGACACCCACGACATGGGCATGGGCAGTGGGTGGCGCATGGTCCCCATGGATATGGAAATGCCCATGCTCCCGGGCCTAGAAGGCACGGTCCCGATAGTCGGCCCCTTCATGCCAGGGCTGGGTATGGACCCGGCCATGCTCCCAGAGGCTCGTCCATCCGAGGTCGTAGCGCTGGCTGACATGGACACCCTCGACATCTTCGTCTCCACCGTACGTCGAACCATTGAGGGACATGAGATGATCATGTTCGGCTACAACGGCCAGTATCCGGGCCCTCTGATTCAGGCACCGAAGGACGCCACGATTGTGGTGCGAGTGACCAACGACATCGAGATGCCGACGACGATTCACTGGCACGGCGTCCGACTCGACAACCAGTTCGACGGCGTACCCGGGGTGACACAGGAAGCGATCGACCGGGGCGACAGTTTTACCTACGAAGTGCATGTACCCGACGCCGGCATGTACTGGTATCACCCACATGTCCGAGAGGACGTCCAGCAGGACCTTGGACTTTTCGGCAATCTTTTGGTCACGTCGCCCGACCCCGACTACTACGGACCCGCGCACCGCGAAGAAGTTTTCGTGCTCGACGACATGCTCATCGACGATCAGGGCGCGCTACCGTGGGGTGACCGGGCTCCGACACACGCGCTCATGGGCCGATTCGGCAACGTCATGATGGTGAACGGAGAGACCGACTATCGCCTCACCGCTGACCGTGGAGAGGTCGTCCGCTTCTACCTCACGAACGTCGCCAATTCACGCACCTTCAACGTGACCTTCGGGGGAGCCCGGGTGAAGGTCGTGGCTTCCGACGTCAGTCGATTCGAGCGCGAGCAATGGGTAGGGTCCGTCGTCATCGCGCCCGCTGAGCGATACGTGGTCGACGTGCGTTTCGAGGAGGCTGGTGAAGTCGTGATCGCCAATACGGTTCAGGCGATCAACCACTCCCGGGGTGAATTCTACCCGTCTGTCGACACACTTTCGGTCGTCACGGTCTCGGACACCCAAGCGGACCCTGCGATTTCAGGCGCCTTCGACGAACTGCGAGAACACACTGCGGTTGTGGAGGATATCGACACCTTCCGCCCCTACTTCGGACGAGCACCGGACTACGAGCTCGAGACGACGGTGCGGGTACAGAACCTGCCTCAATCCATCGTTCTCTCCATGGAAGCAGACACGCTGTACGTGCCACCCATGGAGTGGAATGACGCGATGCCCATGATGAACTGGCTCTCCACGGCGGAGCAGGTCACGTGGATCCTGAAGGATCGTCAGACAGGCGCCGAGAACGGGGAGATCGACTGGAGTTTCGAAGTCGGCGAGGTAGTGAAGGTCCGGGTCTACAACACTCCCGACTCCTTCCACCCCATGAACCACCCGATTCACGTTCACGGCCAGCGCTTCCTGGTTCTCTCCATGGACGGGGTCGAGAACGAGAACCTGGTCTGGAAAGACACTGCGATCGTTCCGGTCGGCTCGACCATGGACGTGCTCATCGAAATGTCCAACCCGGGCGAATGGATGGTACACTGCCACATCGCTGAACACCTTCACGCCGGAATGATGTTCAGCTTCACAGTGGGAGACGGTGATTGAACCCTCCGCTCAAGTTTGCCCTGTTCGGAGCAGGCGGACTCGCGATCGCAGTATTAGTGGTGACGGGCGCCGACCGGGTCATCGAGCGCGAACGCACCAAGGCTGAGATCAATCGCCTGAGAGATGACCTCCACCGAGCGCGAATCTCGTCCGATCGATGCCAGGGCTCCCTTCAGACCAGCGAAGCATCCCTGCTGGACCTGGGCGTCACGATCGACTCACTCCGAAATCTCGTGGACTCTTTCGAGACGATGAACGGCAGAGGGGTCCCGGCAGAACGATACCCCGCGTACCTGGAGGTATTCGACAGCTACAACGACTCGGTCGCCTCATGGGAAAAGCGGGAGCAGCGTCTCCGCATTGCCGAGACATCGTGCCGAGAAACGATCCGGGGGCACAACGTGCTTACGGATTCACTGCAGGGCGTGTTGAGTGAAGCGGGTATCGACGCGGGTTGACGCGAACGGTGTACCCGAACTTGCCTGGGACCACATCACGGACGACAGGCCGGTCCGGGCGACACAGAAATGGCCCCGCAACGCTATCAGCGCTGCGGGGCCATTTTCTATTTCAGGCAAGGCAGCACCCGCCGCTCGGGCTCAGCGTGACGGCGCCGTGAGTGCCCAGCTGAGATCCAGCATCTGGGTGTAGTCGGTGCCGTCGACCGTGAGTGTCACAGTGTACTGGCCGGGTGCGGCCATCTGGGCCGGCTCCGTACGTCCGGGGAAGAAACCGCCTCCACCGCCCCGTCGTCCCCTGCGTCTACCCTGTGGCGGCTTCACCAGGTTCTGGATGCGATCCTGAAGGTTGGCTGGAGCCGCATCGCCACCTCCGCCGCCAGCGTCCACTTCGCCGCCCTCCGCGGGACGCTCGATGAAGACTCCGTCATCCGTGAACGGAAGCCCGGCACCACCGCCACCGCCAAAACCGCGTCCGCCACCACCCTGCTGATTCCGCAACGACTCGACGGCCTCCTCGACGGCATCCGACTCCTCACCCTCTTCGATGAGAGAGTCTGCCACCGCTAACAGGCGCGCGTCGATCGCGATGCTGTCACGCACCTCGGATGGCGATTTATCGATCGGCGCGGGTTCTCCCCGAAGCCCCCAGCGGGCCGAGTGCATGCCTCGGGTGCTCGCCACGCTCTGCGACCACATCTCGTTGCCGTCGCCATCCGTGACTTTGAGGTCGGCCTCTTCCGCGTCTTGTCCGAGCCAGTACGTGAACTCAGCACCGTAACCCGGGCTCGCCACCTGAAAGTACGCTTGGGCAGTGAACTCTCCGCCCGTCTTCGCCGTACCGAACTGATACGCCTCGGCGGGAGCAAAAAGGTGGGCATCGGCGTCGACCACCGCCTGTGCATACTGCTGTAGCGGCTTGATGTCAGCGATCCAGATAGAGCGCCCGTGCGTTCCGGCAATGATCTCGCCTTCCCGGGGGTGAATCTGCAGATCGTGAACCGGAACGGTCGGCAGTCCGGTCATGAACCGCTCCCACGATCCGCCGCGATCGAGCGACATGTAGGCGCCCACATCAGTGCCGACAAAGAGCAGATTCGGATTCACGACGTCTTCCCGAACGACATGCGCGAAGTCCGGCTTGCCGGTGGGCAGATTGCTCGAGATCGAGCGGAAGCTGCTACCGCCATCGTCCGAGACGAGGACATACGGCATGAAGTCGCCGCGGCGATGATTGTCGTACGTGACGTAGACACGCCCGGCATCGTGGTGCGATGGCTCTATACGGCTGACATACGTGCCATCAGGAACGAGTGAGATCGTCGCAGCCGTGAGATCAGTCCAGCTGTCCCCGTCATTTGACGACACCCAGAGATTCCCGTCATCGGTGCCCGCATAAAGAACCCCTGGCTGCACGAAGGACTCCGCCAGCGACACGATCGTCGCGAATGTCTCCGCGCCGGTCGCATCAGGCGTGATTCCACCGGTCGTCGTCGTGCTGATCTGGATCTTCTCCGCATCTGCCCGAGTGAGATCTCCGGAGATCAGATAGAGATCGTCACCACGCCAATCCGACTTCATTACACGGTTCGCCGCCGCATAGATGACGTCCGGATTGTGAGGTGAAAGGAAGAACGGAGTGTTCCAGTTGTAACGAAGCTGGAGACTCACCGAGTCTGCGGTCGCCCGAGCTTGCAGGTCCGCAATGCGCGCGCTGTGCTCATTCGGCATCGGCTGAGTGCTGTCCGGCCAGACCATCGCAATCGAATCCTGGAAGACCCGATATGAGTCCTGCCAGCTCGGCCGGCCAAAGCTTTGGCGCTCACCGCTCGCGAGATAGGAGCGACCCATGTTGCCGCCCTGCGACTCGGAGTAGACGCGATTGGGATCCCGCGGGTCCTGCTGCGATACGAAGCCGTCTCCGCCGCTGACCTGAAACCAGTCGTGACTGGTGATTCCACCGCTCGCCTTCCGGCTGGGTCCGCACCACGTGTAGTTGTCCTGGAGGCCGCCGCACACCCGGTACGGCATCCCCATGTCATAGCTGATGTTGTAGAACTGTCCGATCGCGAACGTATTCGGAAAACTGAAATTTCCGCCGCGATCGAAGCTCATCGCGATGCCGCCATCATTTCCGAGGACCATGCGGTCAGGGTCATTGGGGTCGATCCAGATCGCGTGAAAATCGACATGAACGCCCTGCGCCATGTTCCGCATCGTCGTCCCGCCGTCCTCCGAGAAGCGGAGCGATGAAAAGTAGACGCGGTCGGGATCCGATGGGTCGACCGCAACTTCGGAATAGTAGAAGGGGCGAGAGTTGTAGTCGTTCATCATGGTCCAGCTGTCGCCGCCGTCGTCAGACCGGTACAACCCATTCAGGTTGTCATCATCGGAGTCCTCAGGTGCCGCGGCTTCGACCATTAGGTACAGCACGTCGGGTGAACTCGGCGCAAAGGCCACGTTCATCTTTCCGAGCAGTGTTTCTGGAATCCCGTTCCCCTCCACCTCGTCCCAGTTGTCACCGCCGTCGGTGCTCTTCCAGAGGGCGCTGCCTGATCCGCCACTCTGCAGGTAGTAAGGGCCCCGATCCCGCTCCCAGCTCGTAGCAAAGATGATGTCGGGATCCGACGGATGGAGCTTCACATCGACAAAGCCTGCCCGGTCGCTGACGAAGTTCACGAGCTCCCATGAGTCGCCACCGTCGCGCGTGCGATACAGGCCGCGCTCCGGGTTCGACCGCCACAGGGCTCCGAGCGCCGCGACGTATACGATGTCCGGATTGGTCGGATGAACCTGGATGCGACCAATATGTTCGGTCGCTTCAAGACCTTTGAGTTCCCAAGTAATCCCGCCGTCCATCGACTTATAGATGCCGCCGCCAGGGGAAATCGAGTTGCGGGAGTCCTCCTCACCCGTCCCGGCCCAGATCTGCTGATGATCGCTGGGGGCAATCGCGAGGTCCCCCATAGCCACAACGCGCTCGTTGTCGAAGATCGGACGGAACGTCGTCCCGTTGTTCGTGGTCTTCCAGATCCCGCCTGCCGCAGCCGCGACATAGAAGGTCTTGGAGGGGCTCGGAAGCCCTTCTACGTCAGTTACGCGCCCGGACATGTTCGCCGGACCGATCGGACGCCATCGAAGCGCGCCGGACCAAGTCTCGTCGAGAGTCTGCGCAGCGACAGGAGGCACGGTAAAGGCGACGCACGCGAGTGCGCCGAGGCTTGGAACCAGCAGGCGGCGGTACGACATGTTCGTTCCAGGATTCGGATCTTGTGGGATGGGACGGTGATTCTCTGGCTGAGCCCTGCCACGCGCCAGTAGCAACGCGGCGATGGGCCGCCCGGTTCTCGTTGCTAGTCCTCGGAAAAAGCCACGTCGAACGCCGCTTGCGACGTGGGAAAATCGAGGTCCCGAACGAAAGCGCAGGCTTCCGCGGCACCATGCTCCCGATCCATGCCGGAGTCTTCCCACTCAACCGACAATGGGCCGTCGTACCCGGACCGATTCAGCGCACGGATGACCTCTTCGAACGGTACGTAGCCACGACCCAGAGATCGGAAGTCCCAGTATCGATCGCGGTGTCCAAACGGCAGATGCCCCCCGAATACACCTGAAGGCATCGGCTTGTGCGACCACCATACGTCCTTCATGTGCGCGTGATAGATCCGATCACCGAAGCGCTGGACAAAGTCGACGCAGTCCACACCCTGATACGCGAGGTGACTCGGGTCGTAGTTGAATCCAAACGCCTCACGGTGGCCCAGCACCTCGAGCGCACGAGCCGCCGTGACCGAATCGAATGCGATCTCCGTCGGGTGCACCTCGAGCGCGAACCGCACACCCGCTTCATCAAAGGCATCGAGAATCGGGTTCCACCGGTCGGCAAAGTCACGAAATCCAGCGTCGATCATTGGTTCAGTCACGGGCGGAAACGAGTAAAACAGGTGCCAGATCGAGCTGCCTGTGAATCCATTCACCACCGGTACACCGAGGTTTTCAGCGGCGCGCGCCGTGCATTTCATTTCCTCGGCCGCACGGGTTCGGACGCCTTCCGGCTCTCCATCGCCCCACACGTGCGCTGGAAGAATCGACTGATGGCGTGCATCGATCGGGTCGCACACTGCCTGCCCGACCAGATGGTTGCTGATCGCGAACACATCCAGTCCGTGCGAAGCAAGCAACTCACGCTTGGCCACGCAGTAGCTCGGGTCGTCCGCGGCGCGAACGACGTCGAAGTGGTCTCCCCAGCAGGCAAGCTCGAGGCCGTCGTATCCCCAATCGGCCGCCTTTTCCGCGAGTGCGGCCAGCGGGAGGTCTGCCCACTGTCCAGTAAAGAGCGTCACGGGTCGGCGCATCGGTTCACTCATGAGGGAGGCGAGTAGCTGGCGTCGACCCACGCACGGGCGCGGTTGCTCTCGACGGCTTTGTGAATGAAGTGGACGCCATGGGCGCCGTCCTGAGCGGTCGGAAAATCACAGACGCCGGGGGCCGGGCTCGACGTATTCTGTCCCGAAGCGTCTCCCCGAACCACGGCAGCGACGCCTCGATAGACGTTCGCGAACGCCTCTATGAATCCCTCAGGATGCCCGCCCGGCAGGCGTGAAGCATCCCGTGCCGCTACGGAGGTCGCGCCGGCTCCCCGATAAATGATCCGCTCAGACCCATCTGCCTCGATCAGGCGAAGGCGGTTCGGGTCCTCCTGCGACCAGTCGAGGCCACCATCACTTCCGTAGACACGCAGCCGAAGATGATTCCGCTCACCCGTAGAGATCTGAGACGCCATAAGGACCGCGCGCACCCCTCCCTGTAGCTCGAGCAAGACCGTCGCGTCGTCTTCGAGGATACGACCCGCGACGACCGTACCGAGGTCCGCGAACAGTTGCTGGACCTCTAGCCCTGTTACGTACCGGACAAGATTGTGCGCATGGGAACCGATATCGCCGAGCGCCGAGGACACGCCCGCACGGTCTGGGTCACCTCGCCATTCAGCCTGTTTGTGCCCTTCGGCCTCGAGGAGCGTCCGGAGCCAGCCCTGGCTGTATTCCACCACGACTTTTCTCAACTCACCGAGATCTCCTGCCGCGACCCTGGCCCGAGCTTCCTTCACAATCGGGTAGCCTGTGTAGTTGTGTGTGACGGCGAAAATCAGGCCCGACGTGGCTGCGAGCCGGCACAGCTCCTCCGCATCTACAAGAGTCGTCGTCATGGGCTTGTCGCAGACGACATGGATGCCGCACTCCATGAACACCTTCGCCACAGGATGGTGGAGATCGTTCGGGGTTACGATCGAGACCACCTGGATGCGCTCTTCCGCAGGCAGCGCACTTTCCGCTGCGGCCATCGTCTCGAACGAGTCGTAAACCCGGCTTGGATCGAGCCCGAGCGCGGACCCTGTCTCAGCTGTTCGAGCGGCGTCCGACGAGAAGCACCCGGCCACCAGTTCGTAGCAACCGTCGAGCGAAGCGGCCATGCGGTGGACCGCTCCGATGAACGCACCCGGCCCACCTCCAACCTGTCCGTATCGAATCTTCATTAGGCGTCGGCGATCGACTCGACGCGATAGCCGCCCGCCCGCTTATCAGCCGTGTAAAGACCCAGGAATATCAGGGCGAGCATCGCGCACAACGGGACGACGTATCGGAAGGAAACCCTGCCTCCATAGTTGTCAGCCGGGCCAAGGATCGCCTGAGCCTCGCCCACCAGCCCCTCGTCGGTGTCCGACGCAATCATCGTGCGGAGCGCATTGGAGGTCTCGGGAGACGGGAGAGAGCCCTCGGCCTGATATGCCCGAGCGACGACGGTCATCGCGTCCTTCGTCGCCTGGGCGTCAGAGTCGCTCCGTGGCGCCAAGAGTCGCTCCGCCCGCTGAAAAAGCATGACAGTCTGCTCGACGGGCAGCTCCGCGTGGGCGTATTCGTCGGCAATCCGGCCCATCTGAGGCGCGGTCACCAGACCGACTGTGGCCATGCCCACCGTGCCCATGAGCCCGAGCCCAAGCGCACCCGATCGGGGAACTCGCTCCGAGACCACGCCCAGCATCGTCGGCCAGAAGTAACAGACCCCAACCGCGAATACTGTCGCGGCGCCGAACGTAGCGACCACGCCGCTCGCGTAGCTGAGGGCGGCAAGCCCAACTCCCGAGACGACCGACGACGCGAGAAGCAGCCCGGTGGGAGACAACTTGTGAACCACGGCACCCGCTCGGTAGCGCAGCACCGCCATGAGTCCACTAATCCAGACGAGGACAAGGATTCCGGCGACACCACCAGCCTGTAAGACTGCGGGAACCCATCGGTTCGGCCCGAGCTCTACGGAAGCCGTCATCGCCATGGCAATGAGCATCACCCACATGAAGGGCGTGGTGAACGCGGCCTTGAAGCTCTCAGCTATGCTCACGCCCGCATCAGCACCTTCCGTCGCAGGAAACGGCTCGCGCAGCAGCATCGCGCCGTACGCCAGCGTGGGAATGAGGATGAGCCCGATCTTGATCTGCCACCCGCCAACGCCTGCAGCGTCGAGCCCGAACGCCGCCAGGCCTCCAATGACCGCCCCGCCGGGGAACCAGACGTGGAACTGGTTCAACTTCACCGTCTTGTTATCTGGATAAAGTGCCGCGACCAGCGGGTTACACGCCGCCTCGACGAGTCCGTTCGCCATCGCAATGATCAGCGCGCCGGCGAACAGCGTCGAGAATCCATCAGCGAAGATCATGATCAAGGCCCCCGCGAGGTGCCCAACGAAGGAGAAGCGCAGGAGCGCCCTCATCCCGATCGAGTCTGCTAGTGGCGCGAAGACGAGCTGCGACAACGCGAAGCCCCAGAGCGCAGCGCCTCCGATCCAGCCAACCTCTTCATTGGTCAGAACAAAGTCGCGTTTGAGTGCGAGCATCACCGCACCGACAGTGGCAAAGGCCACGGACGTCGCGATGAGCGCGATGCAGCTGCCCAGAAAGAGCTTGTCCGCATTCACGGGAGGCGCGGCTGATATGGTCGCCGAAGAGGATCCGTTCTTAGTCATATGCCGCGGGGGTATGGAGGGTCGATCATGCGATGGGGAGCCATCTACTCGATGCCGATATGCCGCAGCACTTCCGGCGGAGGTGGGTCCCACTGAGGAAGCGGCACGTTGCCGATATACTGGAGGTCGTCCATGCCCGCCTGTGTCGTCCAGAACGCCGTGGACGTTAGGTCTCTGACTCGATCGAAGAAGCGCGCGCCAACCTCGAATCCAGCCGCAACGTCCGGCTGATAGCAGATGTCGTCACAGATCGCGCGCTTCTGCTGAGAGCTCAGGTCGCGAAAGCGCAGTCCGGTCCCGAAGCGACTCACCGCCTCACGGTCTATCCAGGCGAGTCCGCCCCGAATCGTGACGAGTTCTCGCCGGTGCCCATCGTACGGAGCACTCACCCACTCGTCGATGAAGTCATGAGCACCAATCTGACTGGCGGATGGAGACCGATCGTCCTCCGGAATGATTACATCGCACAACGCAGCAAGGGACTGCAGTTCGTCATCTAGGAGAACCCGCTCCCACGGCACCGACGGTGCGACGAGATCGGGATCCCACGCAGTGCCAGCGGCCAATGGATTACTCGTCGGATTCGGAACAGAGGACGCATCTCCTGCAGCGCTCCCCGCCTCTCCTGGCGAACAACTCCCGAGCCCAGGCGCCGCGGCAGCGATCGCCATGACCTTGAGCGCCTGACGCCGATCCATCGGGAGAAGCGATTCCAGCGGTGGATCTTGGCCGAGAATCGGCAGCGATCGATCCTTACGGTCCAGCCCACTCATCCAATGCTCCTCTGGCCGAGTTGCTGCGCGATGTAGTCCGACGCTCGCCACGCAATCGCCATGATGGACAGAGTCGGATTCTTGTCGGCATTCGAGGCGAAGCAGCCGCCATCGGTAACGAACAGGTTGTCGACCTCCCAAGACTGACAGAACTCGTTGAGCACCGAGCGCGACGGGTCGTCCCCCATGATCACGCCGCCGACCTCATGGATAATCTGGCCGGGTCGCGCGATTGCGTTGGCTCCGTCTTCCTGGACCGTGCTAAGCACCTGCCCTCCCATCGCATCGATGATTCCGGCGAAGGTATGCTGCATGTGTCGGGCCTGGTTCAGCTCGTGATCCGACCACTTCCAGTGGAACTTGAGGGTCGGGATACCGAACTGATCGACCCCATCCGAGTCGATCTCGCAGTAGGAATCTTCGTTCGGGATCATCTCGCCCCGGCCGTTGAAGGACATGAAAGACCCGTAGTACCTGCGGCAATCCTCCTTGAACTGGTGCCCGTATGAGCCCTGCGTGAGAGGCTCGATACCTCCGAACGCACCGTACCCGGGCATTCGCCGGCCACCGCCGAACTCGACGTGATATCCACGCGCGAAGTCGAGCTGTCCGCGCGCCTGCTCCTGATACAGCCACCAGGGCATGTACAGGTGCATCGCGGAAGCACCGTCCGCGTTGTGGGGCGGCATGTTCTCTAGGGTCGGGATTTGACCCGACACACCCGCGCCCACCGTGTCCATTACGTACTTCCCAACCAGTCCGCTGCCGTTCCCGATACCATCGGGGAACGCCCCGCTAGTCGAGTTCAGCATGATACGCGCAGACTCGCACGCACTGGCTGCAAGGACCACCACTCGGGCACTCACATGTTCGTCGAGTCTCGTGTGCTTATCGACGTAGTGCACGCCATTGGCGCGACCGGCCGAATCCACCGTGATCTCACGGACCATCGCGTCGGTCAGGATGTCGAGATTACCCGTGGCGACAGCCGGCGGGATCAGCACCGTCGGGGACTGGAAGTTGGCCTTGATCGAACAACCCCTGCCGCATGGCGTTGCATAGAAGCATGCCGCTCGGGAAAGCATCGATTCGGCAGTCACGCGCTGCGCGAGCGGATTCCCGGGCCACAACGCCTGCGCCAGGCGCTGCGCGTCCTGGCGCTGCGTCATGATCGCCAGATGGGCCGGAATTACCGGAATATCGATATCCGTGCACACTTTCTGCGTCAGAAGTTCTTCCGCACGCGGCGCCGGGGGCGGCTGAAGAACACCAGGCGAAGAGTTCGGCGTATTCTCGAGTCCCTCGTTCGAACCGTACACTCCGACGAGCATCTCTGTCTTGTCGTAGTAAGGCTCCACGTCCTGGTAGGACATTGGCCAATCGAAGCCGAGGCCATCTCGAGAGTATGGCTTGTAGTCATACTCACCCATCCGTAGCGAGATACGTCCCCAGTGATTCGTCCTGCCACCGAGCATCCGGGCACGCCACCACATGAAGTCGGTCCCTTCGGCGCTGGAGTAGGGCTCTCCCGGTACACGCCAGCCTCCATCCACCGTAGCGTCATAGAATCCGAACGGTTTCTCAGCCGTGCCCGCCGCCCGAAGAGGGGCGTCTGCGGGAGTCTGGAACATCGGCGTCTCCGAGACCGGGTCGTAGTCGCGACCTGCTTCGAGCATGAGAACCTTCACGCCCTGGCAAGCCAGCACGTAGGCACACATGCCACCAGCGGCACCCGAACCGACCACGATGACATCATAGTCCTGCTGTGCCTTTCTCCTCATGCAATCCGCTCCTCAAAAGGATCACGAGACACACCGGGCAGAGGTGCTAACGGGGTCGGTCCACGGCCCTCCGTCAAGTGGCGATAGCTCCTCAGTACGCTGTCGAACGGATCGTCGGGCCAGTCATGCTCCACGTACACGTGTTCGAGTCCGTGGCGTTCTCCCTCCGGGATGATCCGGTGGTAGTCGATCACCCCATCTCCGACGTCGACCATGTCTCCACTGGGCGAGCGATCCTTTACGTGTATTGAGCGCACCCGCCCGGCACGTCTGGCGAGTTGAGCCAGAGGGTCCGCGCCACCCTGGACCGTCCAGAACACGTCCATCTGCCAGTCGATCAGGTCGGGCTCAGTGTGGTCGAGCAGGAGATCCATCGGCAACCGGCCGTCCGCCAGCGGCTCGAACTCCCAGGCATGGTTGTGATAGCCAAGGCGGATGCCAACCGCGGCCGCAGCCTCTCCAGCGCGATTGAAGTCATCCGCGACTCGGACGAGTCGCTCGGCGGAGCGCTCGTCACTCGGAACATCCGGCACCACGATCAATTTTTGTCCCAGCGTCTGAGCGACATCCAACGTCTCTGACCACCGACTCCGGACAAGATCCATTCCAACGTGACTCGACGTCGCCGAGAGTCCTTCGCGGTCGAGCTTCGCTCGCATCCCACTCGCGCTGACTCCGTGGAGGCCGGCGAACTCGACCTCGGCGTACCCGATCTCTGCAACCCTGGCGAGCGTGGCGTCGACATCCGCCGCCATTGCCTCACGGAGCGTGTAGAGCTGCACGCCCAGGTGTTCGTAGGGCTGTCGATCATTCATGGCCGCAGACGGGGACCATTGTGAAGGGGTGCGGACCGAAACCCTAGCCCCAAGGTTCGTGCCTAGAAACGCGAGAGGAACCGTCCCGAGGAAAGTGCGCCGATCCATCATTGAATCTCTCTTACTTTGAGGTTCCGGTACCAAACAGGGTCGCCATGATCCTGTAGCCCGATGTGGCCCTTCGCAGCTCTGCCGTACGCGGGCCATTCGACGAACTTGCTGTCGGCGACGAGTGCCTCCCACTCCTCGCCCCCGAGGACGTATTCGACCACGCGGGTGCCGTTGAGCCAGTGTTCGACGTCCGATCCCTCGACGACCACACGCGATTCGTTCCATTCGCCGACCGGTCGCACTACACCCCGCGGCGCAGCGTTCAGCCCGTAGTTGGCACCCGCGCTCGTGAGCGGGTTCTGGCCGTCGGGGTGACGCTCATCGTCTAGGATCTGCATTTCTGGCGCACTGTGATAGATCCACTCCTCACCCTCTGCCGCGCGGTAGAAGATGCCGCTGTTTCCGCCGGGCTCCAGCTTCCATTCCACGGAAAGTTCGAAATCGACGAACTCGCGGTCGGTGACGATGTCCCCGCCTTCACCGGTGCGAGTCAGCATGCCGTTCTCGACACCCCAGCCGCCGGGAAGGCCGTCACGGTTGTATCCGTGCCACCCGTCAAGAGTGTGACCGTCGAAGAGGAGTTGCCAGCCGGCATCCATTTCAACCTGAGTCAGGACATTCACCGGTGTCAGGTGCTCCGCGTCTGTCATAGCAGGGCCGGCCTCGTCCTGAGCAGCCGCACAACCGACCGAGAGGCAGACCGCAGCAATCGCCAGCATAGTTCGGCGCATTATAGTGACCACCCGTCGCGATAGGCCCGCGTGAGGTACGCGTTGGCGTCATCGGAATTTAGTACGCGCATGTTGTCGGCATCGTATGCCATCCGAAAGCCTTGCCCACCCCGAAGTGCTACGAGCCCCAGGAGCATGACCTCGGTCAGCGGGGCGGCATACGAGAACGGGCTCGTCGGCTCGCCGATTCCCATGCATGCGTTGGCCCAGTTCATCTCGTGGCTTTCCTCGATGCGGGCATAAGTCTGAGGCACGGAAGCCGCCTCTTCGTGCAGAGACTGCGGATACAGCTGTGGATTCTCCCCATAGGTTTCGTGCATGAGAATGCCCCGCTCACCAACAAAGATCACACCGCCACCACGCTCCAGCTCCACATCCGCGGGAAGCTCAGCTGGGCGCTTCGGCATCAGGCCGCCGTCATACCAGTGTAGGTCAACCGCGGGCATGAGGCCCCTGCGCGGGAACTCATAGTGAACCGTCGTCGCCATCGGGTAGGAGACCGGATCATCGGTCGGCCCTCCCCACGGAGTGGAGGTAGCCTCGACGTGGGTCGGGTAGGTCAGCCCGAGCGCCCAATACGGATGATCGATGAGATGGGCGCCCATGTCGCCGAGAGCCCCAACCCCGAAGTCCACCCAACCGCGCCAGTGGAACGGATGATAGATCGGGTGATAGGGGACGTCCTTCGTGATCGGTCCCAGATAGGCATCCCAGTCCAGCTGCTCGGGCACCTGGAAGTCGGCGTAGAGTCCCGAAGCCTGAGCCTCCCCCACAGAACCCGGCCACCATGAGCGATCGGGAGAAAGAGCATCAAAGTCGGCAGGCATCGCAGCCGGCCGAAGCAGGCCTTGCGCCCAGATGGGGCGATTGGTCCATACGTGCACCTCATGCACGTTCCCGATCACGCCTGCCTGAATCCACTCATTGATGAGCCGCGCTTCGTCGGTGGAATGACCCTGGTTCCCCATCTGTGTGACCACACCTGATTCTTCGGCGAGTGCGGCCAGCGCTCGCGCCTCATGAACAGACCACGTAAGAGGCTTCTGCACATAGATGTGCTTCCCCTCCTTCATCGCGGCTGACGCGATCACCGCGTGTGTGTGATCGGGCGTCGCGATCAGGACAGCGTCGATATCGCCCTGTTGTTCGAGCAGCTCTTCCCACCGGGTGTACTTCACGGCTCGTTCGTATTGCTCGGCCCAGCGATGCCCTTCCTCGCGAGGGTTCCCGTCTCCGTCGGTCATCTCCTCCCGGACCTTGTTCTCGACGAGTCGATGATCGAGATCACAGACAGCCACGATATTCTCAGACCCGAGCTTCTGGGCGTTGCTCGCGCCCATTCCGCCGGCGCCGATGATCGCCACGTTCAAAGTGTCGCTGGGTGCCCGGAAACCGGGCCCACCAATCACATGCCTCGGCACGATCATGCCACCAAGAGCCAACTTCGAAGTCGTTGACACGAAGTCCCGACGAGAGAGCTCGTCTGCCACACTGTCCGCCCAGGTACGAGAATAGGTCGGGACAAACTAGGCGGCCAAGGCCGTTTCGCTACGACGGTTCAGGGATGACCGTTAACAGCCAGCTGAATCAGCGCCGCCCCGCTTTAGCAACTCGCGGCCTTATCGTCATCGTCATCCGCTCCCTTCACCCAACGCAACCGCTCGTGGCCCCACGCGCCAAGAACGTGCACTCGTTCTAGGTTATCGAGACCCGAGGAGCGGTGACAGGTTTCGGAGCGCCAATGATTCAGACTGAAAAAAACCGCCCGGTCGCCTTGATCACCGGCGGAAGCCGAGGCATTGGAGCAGCTACGGCGCACGCGTTCGCAGACACAGGCTTTCGCGTGATCATTACGCATCGCGACTCCGAGGCGGGGGCTGAGGAGGTCCTGGGATCGCTGGACGGCACCGGGCACCGGATTCTCCAGGTGTCGGCCTCGGATACCGCTGGGCTGCAGGAGGCCGCGAAATCCGTAGCATCCAATGAGGGCCGACTCGACGTGCTGGTGAATAATGCCGCCACCACACGAGTGATCGCTCACGACGATCTCGATGGGATGGACGACGCGTTCTTCGATCAGATCATGAGGACGAATGTGCGGGGGCCGTTCGCGACGATTCGCTCGTTCCGACCGCTCCTCGAGCAGGCACCGGGCGGCGTGGTCATCAACGTCTCGTCCGTAGCCGCTCGAACAGCCGCGGGGAGCAACGTAGCCTATTCCGCATCGAAGGCCGCGCTCGACAACATGACCATGTGCCTGGCCCGGGCCCTCGGGCCTGCGGTACGTGTGATCTCTGTCGCGCCGGGCCTGGTCGAAACACACCTCACCCGCGAGTGGAGTGCTGAGCGTCGACGTCGCTACGTCGAGCGGACTCCTCTCGCGAGGCTTGGCACGCCTGAGGACATCGCGCACTCCATCGTCGCAGCAGCCACACGGCTCACCTTCACGACCGGTACCGTGATCTCAGTCGATGGCGGACGACCCCTGGCCTGATCAGCTCCCTTCGGGTGCAGCCGCAATGCACTCGATCTCGACCAGGGCACCTAGCGCGAGGCCACTCCCGGCAAGCGCCGAACGTGCGGGCGGGTCCGACGGAAAGTATTCCACGTAGACTGAATTCATCGCCGCATAGTCATCAATGTCGGCCAAGAAGACCGTGCATTTGATGAGATCCTCCAGCGTCACGTCAGCCGCCGCAAGGACGCTGATGATGTTGTCCATGGTCTGTCGGGTCTCGGCCTCGATGCCACCCTCGATGAGTTGGGGTGGCATAACCCCGGGCAGTGCGCCGAGCGCACCCGACAGGAAAATGAAGTCACCACTTCGAATCGCCGAAGAGAAGACGGGCAGTCGCGCTACGCCCTCCGGCTGAATGACCTGTCGCCGGGTGGACTCCGCTTCAGGTATGCGATCCAGACGGTCCTCGATCGTGCACCCAGTCGCGAGAACGAAGACAAGCCCAGTACACGTGACCCATCGGATAATCCGCATGATTTCGCACTCCTTCCAGTCAATAGATCCGGCGGGCGCACAACCTGGGTGACCCGGGAACGAGGCGCCAGCACGAGGTGCTGTGGGAGGCGCTCGTGACCGGATCAGTCTATTCTGAAATTCGTAGAGCCACCCGGACCGCTCGCCGCTCCGAGTTCCATAACGCACTTTCACGCAGCACTCTAGGAAGACCGTCCATGAGCATGTGCCGCAGGAGACTCGAATTCACTACGTCATCTCGGATGGCGGGCTCGCTCCGAACGTCGTCCCGGCGAAGGCCGAGGTGTACTACTACGTCCGTCACCCCGACGCGGGCGTCGTACGAGAGCTCTTCGAGCGCATGATCGATGTGTCCGAGGGAGCCGCACAAGGAACAGGTACGACGGTCGAACATGAAATCGTCAACGGCGTCTACAACCTCCTTCCAAACACCACCCTCGCCCGGGCGATGTTCGAAAATCTCGAGGAGGTCGGAGGCGTCGAATACTATGCAGAAGAGCTTCGCTTCGCCGAGTTGATGTACCAGACGCTTCCAGGGGGGGTTCTGCCGCTGTCGTCGGCCGGCGGCGACGTGAGTTGGGACGTACCCACGACCGGACTGTCGACCGCTACCCATGTGCCAGGAGTGGTTTTTCACACTTGGCAGGCCGCAGCAGTCTCGGGAACGACGATCGGGACGAAGGGCATGCTCCTAGCGGCACAAACCGTGGCAAGAACCGCTGTGGATTTGATAACCCGACCGGATCTCGTCGCTCAGGCGAGGGCCGAATTCGAGGAACGCCGAGGGACCGGCTCTTACATTCCGTTCGTGGGCGACCGGGAGCCACCACTCGACTATCGACGCTCGACCAGGAACTGACCTCATGAAGAGAAGAGATTTCGCGCGCGTGAGTGGGCTCGCCATGGCGGGAGCATGGACTGGTGCAACGCCTGTCCTTGGCGACCATCGTTCCGGTCCAGGTCGTGGTCAGGCCTTCGTAGTAGATGCGACACGACTCGGCGAACGTATGCGCGAACTCGCCACCTTCGGAGCGAACGCCGCCGGGGGAATCGACCGGGTCGCATTCAGTGACGCCAACATCGAGGCCCGCGACTGGGTCGCAGGCCTCCTACAAGCGGCAGGCTTCGAGACGCACACCGACTTCGCAGGGAACCTGATCGCTCAGAAGCCAGGCACGGAGCTCGGGCTTGCTCCCATCATGTTCGGCTCTCACATCGACTCCGTGCCAGGAGGTGGCAACTTCGATGGCCAGGTTGGATCCATGGGCGCGGTTGAGGTCGCCGCCACGCTGGCCGACGCCGGACGCCAGACGCGACATCCCATGGAGATAGCCTTCTTCACCAACGAAGAAGGGGGCAAAACCGGGAGCCGCGCCCTCGCGGGTCAGGTCGAGAGATTCGAACTCGATATCGAGACTGCCTCGGGCTTCACCATTGGGGAAGGCCTCGACCGGCTGGGGGGGAACGCCGCGCGACTGGCCGACGTCCGCCGCGACGAGGGCTCGCTGACGGCGTTCCTTGAGCTGCATGTCGAGCAGGGTGCGGTCATGGATCAGGACGGCATCGATATCGGCGTGGTCGAGGGCATCGTCGGGATCATGCGCTGGAACGTCACGGTGCATGGAATGACCAACCACGCGGGAACCACACCGATGGACCGACGTGCCGATGCAATGGTCGGCGCGGCCCGCTTCATCACATCGGCGTACCGCATCGCGCACGACACGCCGGGTCGCCAAGTGGCCACCGTCGGTCGGCTCGAAGCCGAGCCAGGCGCACCGAACGTCATTCCGGGGCACGTCCGCATGACGTTGGAGATCCGAGATCTCACGATGGAGGGAGTCGCGGACATATACGCTGCGATCGAGGAACGATCTGCAGAGATCGCCCGACAGACCGGCGTCACCTTTTCTTTCGAGCGCTTCTACACGAGTGGAGCCGCCCCGACCGACCTGCGCATTCGAGACATGGTCGAACGAGCCGCGAACGATCTGGGCCTTAGCCCGGCGCGGATGCCCTCGGGTGCCGGACACGATGCGCAGAGCATGGCCTTGCTCTGTCCGGTCGGAATGATCTTCGTACCCTCCGTGAACGGAGTCAGTCACGCTCCTGAGGAGCACACCGAACTGGAGGACATCGTGAACGGAAGCAATGTCCTGCTTCGGACTCTACTGGCCCTGGATGCAGCCGGCCTCGTGACAAAACAACTCCCGAGGCCATAGCCGCCTACATGAGTCACGCCCCGGACCATGCCGTAGCCCCAGCCAGAGGCATTATCCGCCACTACTGGCATGTGGTGGATGGCCGTTGGTGGCATCTCGCATTACCGATCGGGCTCATTCTGATCGCCGGCGTACTGGAGGGCGCGTCGTTCTCCCTGTTGATCCCGCTTACCGAAGCGATCTCTCAGAACTCGTTCGACTTTCTGGCTGACTCAAGAGCGTTCGGCTGGATCCTGCAGCTCGTACCAGACTCCGTTGTCGACCGCGGAGCTCGAGACTCGTTTCTCATCGTCATGGTCGTATCGCTCCTGATCGTCGGGCGTATTGCCAAGCTCGTCGTCGAATACGCCAGCAAACTCTTCGTCGTCGGACGCAACGAGCGCTACCGGGTCCAGGTCGGGGAGGAAACATTCGGGCGCGTCCTTCAGTTCGGGCGACAGTACTTCGACCGAAATGCTGTCGGACGCGTGGACGCCGAGATCGGGTGGTCGAGCTCGATCATGGGGCTGCTTGTCGCAATCGAGGAGCTACTGCGCAACGGCGTCGGCCTTCTCGTTAAGGCCGCAGTCATGTTCGGAATTTCGCTCCCGCTGTCGATCGCGTTCATCCTGTCGCTGCCCTTGGTGAACTGGCTGATGAATGCAGTCAACCGCGAGGTCCAGCGCATATCACAACAAGGCGTTGAAGTGGACCGGCGCATGAGGACGCGGATCCTCGACGTACTCGGATCGATTCCACTGGTGAAGGCGTACTCACAGGAACAGCAGGCCGCCGGAGCGTACGCAGACGTGCTCCGCGAAGCAGAAGTGCTGGCGGTTCGACGGGGACGTGTCATCAGTCTGCGGTATCCCGTCGAGGAAGTCCTGATCCTGCTGACCATGCTGCTCGTCCAGAGCGTCGTGATCTTCGTCTCGCCAGCCGCCTTCCGCCCCGGCGACCTGGCGGCATTCGGTGCGTTCTTGTTGATCCTCCAGCAGGCCCTGCGTGACTACAAATATTTCAGCGAGTTCAGTCTGAAGGTTTCACAGGAAATTCCCAGACTCGATGCGGTCGCAGACCTTTTTTCGGACGAAGGAAAGTACCTGGTGCCGGCGGGCAACAGACGTTTCGAGGCCCTGAAGGACGGAATCGCGGTCAAGCATCTCGACTTCCAGTATCAAGACGGTGTCGAAACCCTGCGCGACATCAACACGACACTGCGCGCCGGGAAAGTCACCGCGATCGTAGGCCCCACAGGAGCCGGTAAAACGACTTTCGTCGACCTGATCGCACGCTTCTACGATTGCGCACCCGGATCCATCTCACTCGATGGACACGACATCCGCGACTTCTCGCTGGAATCACTCCACGCCCGGATGGCCATCGTAAGTCAGGAGGTCTGGCTGCTAAATCGGACCCTGCGCGAGAACCTGACGTTCGGCCTCGACCGTCCGATCGATGAAGAGGAAGTCCTCGCGGCGCTCCATGACGTGGAGTTGGGCACCTTTGCCGAAGGGCTACGAGACGGGCTCGATACGGAGGTCGGTGACCGTGGCGTTCAGCTTTCAGGCGGGCAGCGCCAGCGTGCTGCACTCGCTCGCGCCCTTCTGCGAGATCCCGACATCCTGATTCTGGACGAGGCCACCTCGGCCCTGGACAGCGTCATCGAACAGCGCGTCGCTCGGGCGATCCAGCAGCGTGCGCATGGTCGGACGCTGATCATCATCGCGCATCGACTTTCGACTATTCGTGACGCCGACCAGATCCTGGTCATGAACAACGGCCGCATGGTCGAACAAGGCGGCTGGGACGACCTGGTCGCGGCTGGAGGAACCTTCTCGGAGTTACACAGGGCCCAGTTCGGGCAGGACTCCGCTCCTCATGCTCCGTGAGTCACAGCGGTGCATGTCAGGAGCGGTTCAAGCAGCCGTTGAGCTGACTGCGGGAGCTGCTCATCTTCAGTCTTTCTCGTCGGACACGATGAGAGAATGCCCGATCAAAGCGTAAGGCTCTCTCTCCCGGTACAGCGCGAACGGATTCCACCCCTGCCCCCTGCAGGGTCATCGCAGAAATCACAGTGAGCCATGGATACTCGGCCGCGCAACAGATTCTCGGCACAGACAGACGGAAGGAAATCGGCAGCGCGACATACTCAATGCCATAAGCCCCCGTTCGAGCGCTTTCGAAGTACGCGAGATTCACGCGCCCGATGCCTTCGTCTTGCATGAAGGTCCTCCCCTGCCCCCACTCCACGTTCGAATCGGAGAGACGCCGATGCCCTTCACGTCCGGCGGCGAGAACGCCCGAATAGGCCAAGAAGTACGGATAGACAGTGAGCACGGAGATGGCCTGCGCCACCACCAGAACTGGAACCACGACACGCCCGACACGAACACCGCGAGTAGTGGCAGGGCTGGCAGGGCATAGCGAACCCCCGTGTTCGGGTCGGAGCGCATGAGGAACGCGCCGAACGCCATGACCCACTGTAGAACACGAGTCGAGTGAATTCCCGTCGAACGTCCCGGACATTCGTACGGAAGCCAAGCGTGTGAGTCCGCCGGCACCGAGTGCCAGAACGGCGATCGCGACTACCGCTTAGCGTGCGGAGAGCCGCGGGGTCATGCGGAGAAATCCGTCAACTGGCGAGCACCCGGGGGTTTGGGACCTTCCGCAGCAGGAAGAGTCCGATAACGAACATCACCGTGATAACCAGAAACGAGGGCCGCTGGTTTCCACCCGCCATTACGGTCGCGGTACCAAAGAGAATGGGGCCCACCGTCGACGACGATTTTCCGCACAGTGCGTAAAAACCGAACAACTCCGATTCGCGTCCATCGGGAATCAAGAGGGACACATAACTGCGGCTCGCAGACTGTACGGAGCCAAGTCCGAATCCGGCCACGACCGCCAAGCCAAAGAACACACTCTTGTCTTGCACGAAAAAGGCTGACACTCCGGCCATGATCCAGAGCAGGAGCACTCCGTTCAGCACCGTCTTTGGACCCCACACATCAGTCGGCTTCGCCAATGCAAACGCCCCGGCGAGTGCCGAAAGCTGAACAATGAGAAAGAGCATGATGCTCTCGCTCGGCGTGAAGGCGAACGTCTCCTCGGCAACGGGACCGGCCATGACGATGATGGTCAGCACACCATCGATGTAAAAGAAGAACGCGATCAGGAAGTTGCGGAGATCCTTGAGTGCCCAGACCTCGGCGACGATGGACCTGAAGTTCGTCAGCCCCCATCCCATGGCCTGGGGTACGGACATCTCACTAGGCTCGTCCTTCGGCAGGTACAGGAAGGCCGGAATCGAGAAGACCAAGAAGAAGAGCGCCACCATGATCCACACCAGCTCGATGGTGTCGACAAGCGGGGCAGCCAGAAGAAGACCCAGTGCGGAACCCGCGTAGCCGACTCCGAAGCCCAGGCCGGAAACCCGTCCCTGCATCTCGCGCGGTGCGATGTCCGGCAGGAAGGAATTGTAAAACACGATCGCACTTTCGAAGCCGACGTTGGCAATGACAAACAGGACAAAGCCCTGGAGGGCCATCCCGGCATCGAGCGTCGTGAACATGGTCACGCCGAACAGACAGAGACCGGTGTAGAAGAGCATGAATTTCTTTCTGGCCCCGCCACGATCGGCCACCGCACCCAGCAATGGCGCGGTCAATGCGACGATCAACGCGGAAGCCGAGACTGCCCAACCCCACAGCTGTGTACCCCGACCGTCATCGCCTCCGACAACGAACCCCGAGTAGTAGGCCGAGAACACAGCGGTCGTGATGACCGCGGGATAGACAGAGTTAGCAAAATCGAACATCGCCCAAGCGCCGACCTGCTTCTTGTTCATCGCGCACCTCAAGAGGAAAATCGTAAGGCACGGTAGTGCGCCCCCGACCGCAACGTAAGGGATCGTCATGACCTAGAGCGGGGCCTGAATGACGCAGCAGGCGCGAACACCCGCGCCTGGGTTCGAGACATCGAGCTGACCCCGTTGCCTGACACCCCGACCTCCCCCAATCTCAGCGCATTCCTGCGGCTGCCGACCCGCTCCAGCGTCTCACTCAACTGCGCTTCAATGAACAGACTCACAGGCAAGCGTGTGCTGATCACCGGCGCCTCCGCCGGAATTGGTGCCGCTTGCGCTCACTACTTCGCAGCCCAAGGCGCACATCTACTTCTATCCGCCCGGCGCCTCGAGAAGGTCCAGGCACTCGCCACGCATCTAACCGAAGAGCATGGCATCAAGGCCCACGCGCACGCCCTCGACGTCACGAATCGCGACGCAGTGAATGAGTACGTCTTTGGACTGGTCGCGGAAGAACTCCTACCCGACGTGCTGATCAACAACGCCGGCAAGGCGAAGGGTCTCGACAAGCTCCAGGATGGGTCGCTCGACCACTGGGATGAGATGATCGACACGAACATCAAGGGTCTTCTCTATGTGACCCGTGCGATTCTCCCTCACATGGTCGAGCGCGACTCCGGGCATGTGATCAACATTGGTTCGATCGCCGGTCACTGGGTTTACCCGATGGGTGCGGTCTACAACGCAACGAAGTTCGCAGTCCGAGCCCTGAGCGAGGCCATGAACATCGACCTGCTGGGCACGAAAATCCGGGTCTCCAGCGTGGACCCCGGCCTCGCGGAGACGGAATTCAGCGAAGTGAGATTCGACGGTGATACGGATCGTGCCGAGGGTGTCTACTCCGCAACCGTGCCACTGAAGGCCGACGACGTCGCCGATGCGGTGGTGTATGTGGCAAACGCCCCCGAGCACGTCGACATCTTCAATCTGGTCATAATGCCGACGGTGCAGCGGTATCCGGGCTACATGGACCGGAACACGGATTGAGCGAAAGTGGGCCCGGGCGGGTCGCGGTCATGCCCTCCCGATTCGAGCCCTACCTCGTCGTCTTCACGCTCTGGCTCTTGGTCTTTTCCTCTGCCAGTCAGACGATGATCCTCTCCCCGATCCTTCCCATGATCGGCGACGAGTTGAGCATCGCGGATGCGGTAC
>Ga0308018_10000081_pt1 | contig 49571 bp, 43 predicted proteins | sample Neamet282_FD_203130 | JGI IMG/M metagenome (GOLD analysis project Ga0308018, IMG submission 203130) | Marine microbial communities from water near the shore, Antarctic Ocean - #282 | ecosystem: Environmental > Aquatic > Marine > Unclassified | place: Southern Ocean | collected 2014-10-01
CGGCCGCGCTCCTAGCCGACTACCCTATACCCGGACGTGGATGGTCCATTCGCGTCCGCCTCGCCCCTCCTCTTTTTTGACCTCCATGGCTCTTCCCTCCGGAGACAATCCCTTGCCTCGCAGTATCTCCGCTCGACTCAGCACCTTAGCACCTTTGCTGGTTCTTATGATTCTCCCGGCGTGTGGAGAAGACGACCCGACGGGCCCGAACGCACCCTCAGCCAGCATTGCAACTCCCATCACGGGAGAGACGTACACCGAGGGAGCCGCCATACAGTTCACCGGATCTGGGACGGACCCTCAGGATGGGGCGCTCAGCGACGCTCAACTGGTCTGGACGAGTTCCATCGACGGGGACATCGGGACAGGTGCATCAATCGACGTTTCGGCTCCTTCGATCGGCATCCACACTGTGACACTGACCGCGACGGACTCAGACAGGAATTCCGGGTCAGTGTCCGTGTCGATATCCGTTGGCAAGCTCGCGTTTATCGACGGTACGGTATCGAGCCCTGAGATTGGCGTGGTTGTGAACTCTACTGCCAACGCGCTACGGCTCTTCCAAGTGGGCGATCCAACCGACTTTCGCGAGATACCCCTTGGGGCCAGTAGCCAGGTCACGTCCACCGGTGTCTCTTTGCGGGGAGACAGGGGCATCGTCCCTCTCGGAAACGCAGCCTCTGTCGCTGTCCTCGACATGCGAAGTCAGCAGATCATGGGCTACTACCTCTTTGACTCTGGAAACGCGACCGGATCAGCCTTCGTCGACGACAAGACCGTGCTCTCCGCGAATCAGACCACGGACGAGGTCGGACGCTTCACAATCGGGCAAACTGACAACGCCATTTCGGACAAGTTGTCAGTCACCCAATTCCCCAACGACGTCGTCGTTGTATCTAACTCGCTCGCACTCGTCGTGTCCGCGAACCTCGACGACGCTTATGCACCGAGCGGTGAGGGAATGGTCACCGCGATCGATCCCAGAACGATGACGGTCGTGGACACGGTTCGAACGGGTGGCACAAACCCACAATTCGGGTCCCTCGGCCCAGACGGACTTCTTTACGTCGTGAACACAGGGGACTACGTGAACCCAAGCAGCCTAGTGATCATCGACCCCACCACCATGACACAGGTCGACGTCGTCCCCGGCTTCCCAGCGGGCTCAGGGGATGTGCACGTCGGAGCAAACGGCCACGTCTTCGTGTCCGCGTTTTTCGTTGGGACCGTCGTCTGGGACTCCAACACGCGTGAGTTCGTGCGGGACATCGATGATCCGCTCTGCGCTCCACTGGCCGGGGGCCGGTGCCGCGGAGCCTTCAGCGCCACCACGGGGGCGGATGGGAGTGTATACCAGGCGTTCTTCGGAAGTACATCTGAGGGACTGGACCCGTGGATCTTCCGCTACTCGCCCGATTCCCTCGCCCTCACGGACAGCATCGCTTCGGGCCTCGGGCCGGTCGCAGTCGAGGTCCACCGTTTCCGCAACTAGGCAACGCCGCGGGGCGGGGTAAGCGGAACGACCTGGGGCACCCCGGCATCGTGACCGGGACCGGGGTGAGGGAGCACTGCGATCGGCCATCGGTACACCCTCTCGAGCGTATCCTTCGTAAACACATCCTGCGGGGAGCCAGCAGCCTCGACACGTCCCTCCGCCAACAAGAGCACATGTGACGCGTACCGTGCCGCAAGATTCAGGTTGTGCGTTGCGACAACGATCGTGAGGCTCTGATCCACGGTCAGTCGACGCATGAGCTCGAATGTCTCCATCTCGAAGTGAAGGTCCAGCGCGGCCGTTGGCTCGTCGAGCACCAGGGTCAGCGGCTTCTGGGCAAGCGCGCGCGCGATCCGCGTACGCTGAAGCTCACCACCGGAAAGAGTGGTGATGGGGCGGGCAGCAAACGACGCGACACCGGCCACCTCCATCGCCTCTTCCACGGCCCTGCGGTCATCCGGTCCCGCGCGACCGAGTGTGCCGATGTGAGGGTACCGACCCATCTCGACCAGCTCGCGCACCTTGAGTGGAAAGGCCAGAGGTTCGGACTGTGGGACGAACGCAACCTGGGTGGCGATCTCACGACGTTTCCACTCGACAATCGGGCGCCCCCGGAAGCTCACGTGCCCCGAGGACGCTCGAGCCTCTCCCAGCATCACCTGAAGTAAAGTGGACTTCCCGGAGCCGTTGGGCCCAAGTAGTGCGTGGAGTGACCCGGAGCCGACGGAAAGGTCAACACGGTGGAGGGCGTTCCGGTCTGCCCCGGGATATGAGTACGTGACTTCCTTGACCTCGAATTGGCAGGTCATGCGAGTCCATCCCGAGTTCGCAGCAGCCACAGAAACACGGGCACTCCGATCAGCGCCGTCACAACTCCAACGGGGAGTTCAGCCGGCGCGACAACGGTTCGCGCGATCGCATCCGCTCCGACCATGAAGGCCGCCCCAGCCATCGCACAGCCCGGAAGTAGCCAGCGGTGATCGCTCCCCCCGATGAGTCGCAACGCATGCGGAACGACGAGGCCGACGAAGCCGATCGCCCCGGCCCCCGCGACGCATGCTCCAACTATCAATGACGTCACAACGTAGAGGAAAATCTTCAGTCGCCGAACGTCCACGCCGAGGTGAAATGCGCTCTGTTCCCCGACAGACAGGAGATTGAGTGGTCGAGCTACAACCATGAGGAGAAGGAGCGCAGGACCGACGTACAGGAGAAGCATGAATGCCGATTCGCGTGAGGCACCGGCGAAGGATCCCATGATCCAGAGCATCGCTGCGCGGAATGTATCCGCGTCGGCGAAGTTGATGATGAGCAGAACGGTGGCGTTGAAGAACGCTCCGATCACAACCCCGGAGAGCAGCAGGACACGAGTGTCGAGACCTCGACCAGCGGTACCCGCCATGGCAAGCACCAGCACGATCGCAAGCACGGCGCCGAGAAACGCCGCAACCGGAAGTGCCAGGATTGACGTGGCAGTCAGGCCCAGGACCATGGCCGCGACGGCCCCCACCGCAGCTCCGCTCGACACGCCAAGAACATACGGCTCAGCCAAGGGATTCCTTAGAAGGGCCTGGAACACGGCCCCACTCACCGCGAGCCCCGCACCGACTGAGGCCGCCAGGGCGATCCGAGGCACACGCAGGCTCACAACGATGGTGTATACCGTGGGATCCGCTCTTCCCCGAAAGATGAGAAGCACGTCCCCCAACGACACCTGAACGGGTCCCACCACCAAGGCGATGGCACACACGCCGAGCGTAAGGCCAAACAGCGCGAGCAGCCGAAGCTGTGCTCCAGTCTGTCGTGCCATCTCAGCGAGCGCCGGGGTGAAGTGCGTCCGCGAGTACCCGAGCCGCAGCAGCTACGTTTGACCCGGGTCGATTGAACAGGTTGGCATCTACAAACAGCACGTTCCCCGACTGCACCGCGGTGACTTCCTGCCAGCCCGCAGTCGTTCTCAGGCGATCCACATCAGTCCCTGCGACTTCGCCCCGTGGCCAGATCAGTACCTTCGGGGCACGATCCACGATCGACTCAAAGCCGACAACCGGCCACTCCATGGGCGAGTCGCTGAACACGTTCAGGCCGCCGGCGATTGCTATGACCTCGTCGATGTATGTGCCACCTCCAGCGGTCATAGGCGGGTCGCCCCAGACCACGAACATGACCGGGACGGCGTCTCGGTCAGCAACAGATCCCCGCACCTGGTCCAACTCCGTCCGAATCGTGGACGACAGTTCCTGCGCAGACTCCTCGCGACCAAGGGCAACTCCAAGCCGCTCGGTCGCGGAGTAGAGGTGGGCAACGGTCTCTATCGGAAAACTCATGACACTCATGCCGAGCCGCTCGAGTTGGGCTTTGAGCGCCGGGGAGTCACGTCCCTCGGACATCAGTACCAGATCGATTTCGAACTCGACCATCGCTTCGAGACTGGGATCCAAGCCACCCCCCACCGAAGGAAGATCGGCGAGCGAGGGCTCGATATCGAAGTCAGTCCGGGCGACGAGTAGATCCGTGGCCCCGATCGACACCACGATCTCAGCGAGCGAAGGGACCAGAGCGACCACGCGCTGCGCTATCGGGGATTCCCCACCCCGGTCGACGGAACCCGCTACGCTGCGAGGTTCGGACCGGGTTGTATCTACACAGCCAGAGAGGGCAAGCACGGCGAGACCCCACAACCAGAAGTGGCGTGAGCGGCGACGAGTCAGGCGTTGATGAAGCGGCATACGACCTTCCCCTCAACCGGAGGATGAACGCGAGAATTCACGCGAACACAGGTCTACTGACTGAGGGCCGAATCACTCGCCTTCCCGGGAATCTTCCCAGTGGCGTATCGAGTGATCGTTTTCGGGTCTACCCGAGCCCAACACAGTGGCGGGACCGCGCCGGATTCACACCGGCTTCCGAGATGTGTCGCGCAAAGAGGTTACTACTCCGCGTCGTTCCCGTCGAGTTCACGCGACCGCTTTCGAATCCACAGTCCCGCTCCACCGACCATCCCCAAGGGAAGCAGGCTCAAAAACGCGGTCGTAGTGATAAAGGCCTGCCGGTTCTCATCGCTCGAGTCGAAGCACACCGGGCATGCATGAGCGACATCCGGGAAAATCGCCACCAAGACGAGGGCGAGAACAACCACGGTGAGTCGACTCACAAGTACACCTTCCAGTAAAGGACCGGCCAGACCAACACTACGAAGTACCAGAATGCAGAGACTGTCCCGAGCTGCGATGCCGTCAGCTTCCCCTGGTCGAGCTGTTTAAACGACCAGATCAAACCGAGCAACGCGGCGACGGCATGGAGCCCATGGGCCCCCACGATAAGGTAAAAGAACCCACCATACGTGCTCGACTGAAGCGTGAGTCCTTCGGCCAGAAGCGCCACCCATTCTTTGCCCTGGAACCCGATGAATACGACGCCCAGCAGAATGGAGATCAGTAGAGGTATCCGTGCGGCCGGCGCGGATTTTTTGTAGGCGAACCAGGCTAGCACCAAGACAACACCGCTCACGAGCAACGCCAACGAATTCAGGGCCGTCTGTTCGACCGGAAGGCGAGGCTGCCCGTAAGGTGGCCACATCTGGCCCGCTGTCTGAGACCGGACGATGGTGTGTGCAGAGATAAGTCCGGCGAAGAACATGACCTCCGTGAAGATGAAGATCAGCATGCCGAGCACACCACTAGGAATCAGCGTCTCCCCGCGCACAGGGGCCGGTCGTTGCTCGACCAGATATGTGGCTGACTTTACGCTCATTACACTACTGATTGGGCCGGAAATTCATCACGTAGTCGGCCATCTGTCCAAGCTGCTCTTCGTCATAGAGTGCCCCCCACGGAGCCATCAACGCAGAGGCACCCACGGCAACACCACCATCACGGATCGCGATCAGAACGCGGTCACGATCCCGTGTCTCCCAGAAGACGGGGTCAGTGAAGTTCGCCGGACTCGGGTCGAGTGCAGCGCCTGCTACTCCATCACCCAAGCCACCTGCCCCATGACACGTTGCGCAGATCATTCCGAAGGAAGCCTCAGCGCTGAAGCCGACTGGCTGAGCCTCAACGACCGTAACGACTTCACTTTCCTCGCCGTGATCATCCTCCAGCCCACGCTCCACGGCAGCCTGCGCCGCGAGGTTCACCCAGTTGTTGCCTTCATGGTTCATCACATCGGGAGCCACACCTGCCATCATGATGCCCAGCATAATCAGCGAAGCAGTGAGCATCCACTTCATGAGCCTCTTTTCCCACTTGAGGTGCATGAAATTGTTGATCACCAGGCGCGCCTTGACGAGCGCGATACCGAACGCGGTAATCAGAGTGATCCAACGAAGACCGGTCGCCTCACCGACTTCTGGACCCGCAACACTGATCAGAAAGAGAATGATCAGTGCAACGTAGATCTTGAAGTAAGGGACATCGTGGTGGCCTTCATCGTGACCGTGCTCATCGCTGCGTGTGTTTTTCTCGGACATGGCGCGCCTACTTCGCGATGTAGAGAAGCGGGAAGAGGAAAATCCAGACCACATCAACGAAGTGCCAATAGATCCCTATGATCTCGACTCGGTGCAGCTCTCGGCCCCGATACGCATCTATCGCCACGTAGCCCATGATAATGGCACCGGCGATGACGTGGAGCGCATGCAGCCCCGCTGCCGTGTAGTAAAACGACCAGAAGGTGTTCGCTGTGATCGTGTATCCGTGGGAGATCTCATTCGCCCACTCGAATGACTTGATAACGAGGAAGGTGCAAGCCCCGAGAATCGTAAAGCCAAGAAGCTTAGCGGCCTTTTTACCGTCACCCTTCTCTGCGGCCTGATGCGCGAGAACCGCTGTGAAGCTGGAGGTGAGCAGCACGAAGGTGTTGAGCGCCCCTACCCACGTTTGCGTGTGTGCAGCCGCAGCGGCCCACTCGGGATGCCCAAGGCGGTGCATGAGGTAAACGCTCAGTAGTCCGCCAAAGATCACGATCTCGGACGCCAGCACCCACCATATAGCCAAGCGCGCTGTCGGTATCCCCGTAGCGCTACGGGTCGTTGCTATCGGTCTTCCGTGTCCCATCAGCCTGGTTCGTTTTGGGGCCAGTAATCTGTTTCACGATCCGGATGGCCGTATTCGTAAGGGCCCCGATACACATTCGGCAGTCCCTCCGGCCAGTTGCCATGGGGTGGCGGCGACTCGGTTGTCCACTCGAGCGAGTTGGCCTCCCACGGATTCCTGCCTGCCTTCTCACCCTTGATCCAGCTAATGATGCAGTTGTAGAAGAACACCAACTGGAAGGCGAGCATGACAAGCAGCGCGATCGTCGCTACTTGGCGTAACAGATACATCTCCGGGCCGGCCAGCTCAGGGAAGTGCTGATAGTTGTAGATGCGCCGATGCTGTCCGCCCATCCCAAGCACAAAGAGTGGGATGAAGATGAAGTTGAACGGAATCACCGTGCCCCAGAAATGAATCTTACCCAGGGTGTCATTCATCATCTTCCCGAACATCTTCGGGAACCAGTATGTGAATCCACAGAACGTCCCGATGATCGCAATCGGGAAGAACGTGTAGTGGAAGTGGGCGAGCACGAAGTACGTGTCGTGGAAGTAGATGTCCGCGCCACTCGCGCCCAGGAAAATTCCCGTCACACCACCGACCAGGAACTCCGCCATAAAGGCGAGTGCCCATAGCATCGGAGTCTTGAGGCGAATGGACCCGCCGTACAGCGTGGCGATCACCACAAAGCACATCTCGGCGATCGGTACCGAGATCAGCAACGTCGTAACCGTGAAGACGTTTGCCATACGCGGATCTATGCCGGCGATGAACTGGTGATGCGCCCACACGAAGAAGCTCAGCACGCCCGTCGCTACAGCAGTGTAGAGAACAAGCTTGTAGCCAAAGATCTTTTTCCGGGAAAACGTAGCGATGACGTCGATCGTCATGCCGATCGCAGGCAACAGAACGACGTAGACTTCGGGATGCCCAAAGAACCAGAACAGGTGCTGCCACAGAATTGGATCGCCACCACGGGCGGGATCATAGAAGCCGGTGCCCAGCGTCTGGTCCAAGAACAGCATCGCCGCACCCGCAATGAGTGGCCCGACGGAAAGCATGAAGAGGATGCTCGCGATGACGATCATCCAGCAGACAAGCGGGATGTCATAAGCCTTCATGCCAGGCGCTCGGGAGTTCATCAAGGTGGTAATAAAGTTGATACCACCCAGCAGGAACGCGATGAATTCGAGCGCTACCGCCAGCAACCACAAAGACGAGCCAAGGTCGGTCAGGTTGTACTGACTCATTGCAGACAGCGGCGGATACGACGTCCAGGCACCTCCGAATCCGCCGCCCTGCACGAAAAGTGAAGCCAGCAGGATCAGCGCAGATACAAGGAATATCTGGAACGAGAGTCGGTTGATCTTCGGGAAGACCATGTCATCCGCGCCGATCATCAGCGGGATGAGGTAATTCCCGAAGGCGGCGATCAGAACGGGCATCGCCACCCAGAAGATCATGATCGTGCCGTGATTCGTGACTAGCGCGTTGTACTCACCGGGCGATACCTGCCCAAATCCCGGAACGGATATGCCCGGAAAGGCCAACTGCATCCGGAACACGTAGGCCATGTAACCGCCGATGATGGCCATGAACATGCCCGTGAACATGTACTGCATGGCGATCATCTTGTGATCCGTCGACCAGATATACTTCAGGATCCCTGAAGGACCGTGATGCTCGTCGTGGTGGACGTCGACTAAAGTGTCTGCCATCTGGATTCGCCCTCTACGGTGTGGTGGCTGCGGATGCCGCAGACATCCACGCCGCATGCTGGTTTGCGTCTTCGATATGGATCCGCGCGGCCATCACACCGTGGCCAATCCCGCAGATTTCCACGCACTGGACGAGGTGATCACCGGTCATGGTCGGCTGAAACCACCCTGTGATCGACCGGCCTGGGATCGCGTCCTGCTTCAGCCGAAAGACCGGCACCGAAAACGAATGCAGCACGTCTCGGGACTCGAGTCTGAAATGGTAGACCTTGTCCACTTCCACGTGCAGGTCATCGACAGTAAAGATGTCGTCGGACGTATCGAGCTCGTTGTCCGCACCCGGATGCTGGAAGGTCCACGCCCACTGCTGGCCGATGACCCGGATCGTCGTATCCGCTTCCGGCAGCCGCTGCTTGACGTTGTGCCAGACCATAACTGACCCCCACACAATGAAGATGTCGCAGATCAGCACGAGGCCGTGCGGGATGGTGATCCACCGTTTTACGTGCTTTTCCTTTCCTGTCAGGTACTGAGACTTCTGCCCTTCCTTGGCTCTGAATTTCCAGATCAGCCAGAAGAAAATTCCCTCCGCAGCCAAGAACCAAACGAGAACAAGCAAGCCGACCCAGAAGATCAGCCCGTCGATTTGATGGGCATATGTCGAAGCCTGAACGAGATCAGGAAACAGCCAACTGAGATCAGGAACCATTAGCCACCCATCCTCGTGCGCAGGATGATGGCGAGGGAAGCGAGTCCAAACAGGATCGCGCCGATAACGGTGATCTTAAAAGTCTTCCCCGCGTCGACCAGCGCCTCATTTTCCGAGTCAGCCGCACGCGCAGGTGCGTCGGACGCCTGAGTCTCGCGCATTGTATTATCTGACATAGTGATCGTCCTACCTGAGCGACTGCACGTAGGCGATGACGTCTTCCATCGCCTGATCGTCCAGAACCAGTGAGTTCACACGCATCGTTAGGCCCCAAGTGTCGCCGTCACGCGCACCACGAACACCGCTCTTGAAATTCTGAAGCTGGGTGAGGAGATACCAGTCGTCGAGCTGCACGATCGGCGGCGCGTGCAGGGCCGGATTTCCGAGACCATCCGCACCGTGGCATGTCGCACAGAGCACGTAGGAATCCGCACCCGCACCAGCATTGCCATGCAGAGTGCTCACAGGAAAAGTGGCGGAGAGGGAAGCGACGTACTCAGCCACCGACTCGATGTCACCCTCGCGATCTCCAGCGTTGAGCGTAAGGGCCATGGGGCGCATGCGCAGTCCGGGGAGGTCGCGCGCATGCTTGCCCCTGAAACCAGCCTGGAACCCACGAAGTTGTTCCTCGACGTACCACTGCGGAAGCCCGCCAATTGCGGGAGCAGCGATCTCAGAATCTCCAGCGGCGGCGTCACCGTGACACGGCGCGCAGGTCTGGAAAAGCTCAGCTCCGCGTTCCATGCCGACCGGAGGAGGGGTGTTGTCACACGCAGCAGCTCCCATGATCAAAAGCGGAAGCCAAGTCCTGATAACCGTCCGAAGTCGTACCATCATGCCTGCAGGGGTAATGGAATCGACTCGTCGATCAGCATGATCGGGATGTCGTCCCGTACCGGATAGAGCACTCTACCGTCCTCGCGAACGAGCGCTTCCTCCATACCTGCCGTAACAGCCACGCCGCCACGGTTGGTCACGGAACCCTGGTCGATCGACACGTTCACGCGGCTCAACAAGGCATCGTCCGCAACACGAAGCGGCTGCTTCGTTTCGGGACAGACAAGTATGTCCAGTAGTTTGTGATCGATCATTCGCAGGGTCTCGGTTTCTGACTGGAACAAGTCGCCGTGTGCGACCCTACCAGTCATGCTCGATTCCCATGAGGAGGAGAGACACCTCTGGGAACCGAAGCTGCGGGGCGTAAGTTATACTGGTCTTGGAACGAACGGGAGACTTCATATGGTACTTAGTGAACTTTGTCACAAGGCTGTGCGGCCCACTCGTGGGGCCGTTTTTGGGCTCCTCGAGCTTTGCGTCCTGGCGACCGGCTGCGCTGTGGCCGACGCGGTCCCCGCCAGTGCCCCCGGAGGGACTACCGACGCGGCCATAGTAGCCGTCTCCAGCCTCGACGCGGCGAACTTCCCACGGGCCGGGTTCGCATGGGTGATCCTTGGCTCAGACACGGTGGTGGCCGAGGTGGCTTCGACCGGGGACGAGCGAGCCGAAGGGCTGATGTACCGCGACGAGGTCCCCGACGGAACAGGCATGCTGTTCGTCTTTCAAGACAGTCAACCGCGGGCATTCTGGATGGCGAACACATACGTGGCCCTCGACATCGCCTATATGAACCCGTCCTACCGAGTCGTCGACATCATTGCGATGGAACCGTTGATCACGGAGTCCTATCCGAGCAGCGCACCGGCAATGTTCGCTCTTGAAGTGCGACAGGGATGGTTCGCAGAGCAGGGTATCACTGTGGGCGCGCAGGCCCATGTCGTGTTCGGCGTCCAGGGGCGCTGAAGAAGCCTCAGGCCACGGCGGCTTTCAGTACATCGTACAAGACACCGAGATCCTCACTGTCATTGTAGAGGTTCGGAGCGAGGCGCAAGGCCGTTCCTCTCAAGGAAGCCGAGACATTTCTCTCAGCTAGTGAACCCTTGAGCGCGGCCAAGTCGACCGACTCGGGCATTCTGAGCCCAAAGAGGTGATGCGATCGCCAGGCCGGGTCCTCCACCGAATAGCCCAGTTCTCCGACCTCACCGAGAAATTCCCGCGTCAACTCCTCGCAGTAGTCCTGAATCCGGGTCGGCTGCCAGTCGAGAAGAAGGTCGATCGAGGTAGCGGCGATCGGCGCGAGGAAGAAGCTCGAGCGCTCGGCCATGTCGTAGCGCACCGCACCGGCCTGATAACCGTCCTGATAGTCGACGAGGTGCTGAAAATCGTTGCTTCGCTCCCGGGCGATCCACGTCTCTTCGAGTGGGTCGCCGTCGTTGAACCGCGGGCCGAACCACGCCAGCGACAGGGAGTATGGCCCAAGCAGCCACTTGTAGGTGGCGCAGATCAATACGTCCGGCTGGACACGTTCGAAGTCGAACTCCATCGCACCGATCGACTGCGTAGCATCGACAACGAGCGCGGCTCCGACATCACGGCACCGCGCTCCAATGGCGGCAAGATCAAACCAGGTACCGTCCGTCCAGTGTACGTTCGGAACGGCGACGACCGCCGTCCGCGCGTCAATCGACTCGAGCAAGCGCTCGTTCCAGCTCTTTCCGCGCTCAGGGCCCTCATCCGGCTCGACGGTACGGAGATCTGCACCGCTCTCGGCGGCCATTCGACGCCAAGAGTAGACGTTGCCGGGAAACTGCTCGTGCGTGATGACGATGTTCTCACCGGCACCGACCTTAAGATTTCGAGCCGCCGTCGCAACCCCATAAGAGACCCCCGGCTGGATCGCAACGCCCGCGGGACCAGGTGCCCCGACAAGTTTCGCGTACAGCTCCCGCAAGCGGTCGGTCTCCCAGAATGAGTCGGGGGGAATAATCCGTGTCGGGACTCGCTTCTTCCGGATGGCATCGAAGCCCGCCTCTTCAGACACGCGTGGGAGTGGCCCCATGTACGCACAGTTGAAGTAGTGGTGGTCCCGTGGGAGCTGGAATGCGTCGCGCTGACAACTCAGTCTCTCGGCCATACGGAGCTAATCCTCGTTCTTCGAACGGGCGTGGTTGGCGGCGTACATGATCAGCCAGAGGAAGCCGACACCGATCGCCACCAGAATCGCGATCTCCCAGATACTCATCACAAGTTCCCTTGGGCTCACCGAGCCCGATCAGATCAGGACGACCCGTCGCATGGCGGATAGAGTGCCATGGTTTCCATTTCGCGGATCAACGCCTGGTAGACACTTCCCAGATCGACCGAATCGGTGTTCTCCGTCCACGCGCCACAACGTTCGCCCTGATAGAAGCTGCCCATGTACCGAATCCGTCCGTTTGGATGGTACACGGTAAGATCGCCATGCCACGCTCCCTGGACTAGCGCCCCCTCGAGCTCGGTGCCTTCCACCTCTTCGAAGTCGCGGTACACCGGCCCCGTCCATTGAGAGCCAGTGACCTCATCCACGTACACGCTGTCCATGACCGTCAGTTCGTTAAGATCGCGAGGGGCTTCACCACAACCAGTGAGCACCCACATCAGAGGTACCAGATGAGCGAACCTCATCGCGGCCTATCCGCCCACCACTAACGCCACCACCGCGGCACCGAAGGGGTGCTGGCGCGTGAGGACAATCATGTGCATATCACCGAGGTTGAGACTGCGGCGCTGAGGTTCAGAGAGGAGGACGGTCCCCTCGGACGTGAGGGCTCCCGGTCGCGACAGGAGGTGCACGATCTGCCAGTCCCCGTCTCCTTGAGGATATCGGAGAGCGACACCGGTGACATCGCCAGCCGCCACACCACTAATGGCCAGCGCGTATTCCAGGGCCCCGAGGTCCGAAGCAAATACGACCTCGGCGTTTAGGGTGACCAAATTGCCCGATGCAACGATGCCTTCCGGCACACCCGGGAGCGCGTTGACGCTTATGGCACCTGGCCGCTTTTCATTCACGAGAGGTGGTGTGCTCCAGGGCTCTCGCCGATGCTCTGTCCCCTGCTCGAAAGCGTATCCGATAGCCACCAGTCGAGTGTCTTCCAGAGTCCGCCCAATCATTTCCATTCCAATCGGCAGTCCCGACTCGGTGAAGCCCGCCTGAATGCTGAGTGAGGGCAATCCAGTGTTCGCACTAAGGCTGCAACTCGACCCGCGCTGAGGCTCTCCGAGCAGAGCGGGCACCGTGCGGACGGTTGGGAAGACGAACGCATCGAGGGAGTGCTCGTTCATCATCCCTTCGACCGCCGCGCGGAGAGGTCCGCGCTTCGCAAGCGCCGCACGGTACTCTTGTGAGTCTCGTTCCTGGCCAGAATCACGCGCTCGCATCCGCGGCATTAGCGCCTCGTGAATCAGGCCCCGATCGATCATCTCGGTGAGAGAGGAAACGGGCGCATCCGGTTGAGCCTCGAGGTAGTCGATAAGATCCCACTTGAACTCGTAATTGATGACACCGGACCCGGTAATGAGCTCATCGAGTGTCTCCAATTCCACCGTTACGGTATCCGCGCCCAGTTCCACCATTCGCTCGATCGCCGCTCTTACCAGTCGGGCGGCCTCGACCTCTTCAGGACCTGAGCCAAAATATTGCTCAAAAATCCCGATGCGGGCCCCTCGCAGCGCTCTCTCGTCGAGGGCGCCCGTGAACCGAGGAAGGTCCCTGCCACGCAGGATGTCGGTTGCCAGATCGCCGGGATCCGGTCCAACCGTGGCATCAAGCGCGATCGCGAGATCCCGAACGGTGCGCGCGAGTGGACCTCCCACGTCCTGAGTGTGGGATAGCGGGATGATGCCGTTAATGCTGGACAGGCCTTTCGTGGGGCGCAGCCCCACCAGGTCGTTCTGCGCAGCGGGAATCCGAATTGAGCCACACGTGTCGCTTCCCCACCCAACCGCGGCGAAGCTCGCGGCGATGGCCGCGCCCGTCCCACCGCTCGATCCACCCGGATTGCGGTCGAGAGCGTAGGGGTTGAGTGTCTGGCCGCCCATCGACGAAATGGTCGTGATGCCCGAAGCCAGCTCGTGCAGGTTCGCCTTCCCAACGATGACCGCGCCGGCTTCACGCAGCCTAGCAACCTGAAAGGCATCCTCCGCCGCCATGTTCCATGCCAGCGCAAGCGTTCCGGCCGTCGTCGGCATGTCTGTAGTGTTGTAGTTGTCTTTCAGGATGACCGGAATCCCGTGCATCGGACCACGCGGACCGGTTGTGGCTCTCTCCCGATCGAGAGCTGCTGCCTCTGCGACGGCACCCCCGTTCAGCCAGACGATCGCGTTGATCGCGGGGCCAGACTGATCGTACGCGGCGATACGATCGAGGTACTGCTGTGTGATTCCGGCTGAAGTCGCCCGGCCGGAGGCCATCGCAGCCTGAAGCTCCAGGATCGTCGCACCAGTTACGTCGATCTGAGCCTGCGCCCCGGACGGGGAGACAGCCACGGCTGCGAGGAACGCAAACCACACCAAGCCCGTTGGAACGGAGCACTTCACATTGTAAAACATCGGCACAACGTAGGGCCGTTGAGCGGGAAGGCTACAGCCCCAACCAGTAGTTCACCTTGATGATGAAGCGATTCACCGCCGGTGCGCCGAACAGGGTCCCGATGTCGTCCTCAAAATTGAAATCGCCATTGGAGGCGCTTGCCGCCTGGTTCCGCTGCCAGACAACAAAGATGGTGGAACCGGGTCGGTACTCCCATCTAACAACCGCGTTGCCCACGAGCGACTGGACATTGAAATCCCGGTCACCGAACGAATAGTCCGTTTGCCCATCCCCATCGAAGTCGACGTGCTGGGTTCCGTCGACCTCGCAGATCTCAGTCGAGCACATCACACCGGTCGTCTGCGTAGTCGCAACGCCTGGCTCGAAGTCGGTAAAGTCGTAGCTCTGGGAGAGCTCAAGCTGCTTGTACTGGGTGTAGTCACCAGAGGAAAGCAGGGGCTGGGCGAAGAGCTGGAGTGACAGGGCTGGGGTAAAGGTCCACTCCAGTCGTGTCTCCATCGCGACCGTTGTACGGTCGAGATCGGAAAAGAGGTATCGCCGGTCGTAGGTGGGGGCGTACGGCAACGTGTTCGTCGACGTGACGTACTGCGCGCTCGCGCTCGCTATTTCGTATCGGGGGTTCAGTCGTAGGGAGACATTGTCGGAGGGGCGGAGATTCATGTCGACCCCGATCTGCCGCCTACTTCCGGCACCGATGGCCTCCCAGCTCTGATCAACAGTGAGGCCCGCGTTAAAGGCTTTTCTGCGATCAGAATTGACTTTGAAGTTCCAGGCTGTTGACGCTGGCCCGACCATCATGGGCCCACCTCGCGTGGCGCGGCGGCTCATCTTCTGAGGCTGGTAGCGGAAGGTTCCACGGATGTTCCAGTAGTTGAGGAACTGCCCATTTGCGTTGAGCGAGTAGTTCCCGTTGGTCCGGGCATTGTGCCAGGAGTCAATCGACCATGTGTTGTCGAGGGCTTCGTGACTCCAGTTATGGAAACTGCTAACCGTAAGGTTGTAGTTCCGAAGCAAGCTTCCCGGCTGAATTTCTCGGTAGCCAAAGCGGAAACCACCATCGAGTCGCTCAGCGTTCGTGGAGAACCCGATGTCATTGACTTCAAAGGCCTTCGAGACCTCGGCGGCCCAAATTGATCCGGTCCAGTGCTGGCCGTTGCGCTTTTCCAACTGAACGCGCCAGTCGCGGCCAGCCAGAGAGGTGGCGTCCGGATCGAGATTGAAGCGCGTGGCGTCCGGTCGCTGCAGGTAGTGCGTCGAAGCGGTCTGGACCCTGTACATCGCCTCTTCGGACCCGCGCACGTAGCTCCCTGCAAAGAATGCCCACACGGCCCAGTCGCGGTCGGCCCACTGATGTTCGAAGCGCGCTCCGACATCAAAGGCGCTCGAACTGAGGTTGTTGAATGAGCCGTCCGAAGGCAGGTCGCGCTTCATAAAGGAGCCAAGGCCACGGAACTGGGTGATCCCTTCATTGAAGTCTTGGCCAATACTCAGAACACCAAACGTCGTCCGGGGCTCGACCAAGAAGTCACCCTCCGAGCCGTTCTCATAAAGACCCTGCCCGTATTCTTTACCCGTCACAGCTGCCAAGGCGCCTAGAGAGAGTCCCTCGGACGTCCGACCAGCGAGCTTCGCCGCCCCGAGAATCGTCGCGTTGTCAGGGATGTCAGAGAACAAGACATCCGATGGCGCGCGTCCGTGAGGCGAACGGCCTATTCGACGGCTGTAGAACAGGGAGTTCTTCCCACCCGAGAGACCGAAGTCAAAGACCCGGGCGTCCTCGACGAAGAACGGACGCTGTTCGGGGAAAAAGGTCTCGAACGCCGAGAGGTTGATGACCGCCGGGTCCGCTTCGACCTGGCCGAAATCCGGGTTGATGGTTGCGTCGAGGGTGAAGGCCGCTCCAAGGCCGTGGCTCATGTCCACTCCGAAGCGACCGCCGCCCGCAGTACCGTCGAAGAACGGATCGCCCGGTGTGGCCGGACCATTCGTCACGCTGCTGACCGCATAGGGAAGCAACTCGAGACGTCGGGAGGGACGAGACACCCGGACCTGATCCACGCGACCCATCTGACTCACGATCCCACGGCGGGTCCGGGAGATCAGGGAGTAGTAGCTCCGCTCATTCGATGCGATCCGAAGGCGGTGGAAGTTGATGCCCCAGGTCTGCACATCATCGGACGCTTCGTACCGGATCTGCGACAGTGGAATCCGGATCTCAGCGGTCCAACCCTGCTCATCGACATTCACGGCTGAAGACCAGACCGCATTCCACGCTTGGTCCATCTTGTCATCATTATAGAAGTACAGATCGCCCTGCACGTTTGCCGCCGAGACGCGAAAATTATAGCCGGTCAAGCCATCCAGATTCGGATCGAGGTGCACGCTGAACTGGTCGTACGTGCCCATGTTGTCACGACGGGTCATCCTGCGATCGATCTGATCGGGATTCGAGTCCCACATCCGGGCGGCGATCCAGATCGCATCCTCGCCGAAGAGAACTCGCACCTCAGTGTCATTCTCAGCCGGACCACCCTCAACGGGCTCCCGTTGAGTGAAGCCGTTGAAGACCCGTGCGTTCTCCCAGTCTGCCTCGTTCAGGATGCCATCGATCTCGATGTCCTCCAGTTCCGCGGTGGAGTCAAGAATCGAGGGAAGGGCAGAGGAGACTCGGTCACCCGAGCGCCTCTGAGAAGGGTTCACCAACACCGTCGAAGCGAGGCCGCTCGCACCCGGCTTCTCCTGCGCGGACAGGGGCGCCGAAATGATCAAGAGGCCGAGACATCCGGCAACGAATATGAGGTAACGATTAGTCACGAACGCAAACATGTGTTTAGCTGAGGGTTCGCATCAATAGTTCTCCCCGCGGCTCCCTGGAACTGCTTCAGGTTATCGCTGCGAGAGCCAACGCACAGCGGCCGCATGAAGCGGAATCGGAGCACTGATAAGACCTTCCAGATCGATCTGCTTCGCCATGTCGTGGACCTTTTCCAAGGATACACGATCCGTGTCAAAGATGTTGAGCAGTGTCAGGACCACCTCATCGTCCAGCGCCTCCATTGAGATCACCCAGTTCATGACCGCGAGCGACTGAACGACCGCCTCGACTCCTGGGTAGGCGCCCGCCGGGATCTCTCCGGGGACATAATACGGGTGTTCAACGAGCATTGCGGCAAGAACGTCGTCCTCAATCGAGAGCAGCCGCATGCTCCCGGTCGTCGTCGCCTCGAGAACGGAAGAGGCTGGGAACCCGACCGAGATGATCGCCGCGTCGATTGCACCGTCTCGCAAGGCCGCAGAGGATTCCGCAAAGGAAAGAAAGCGCGGTTCGATGTCATCGTAGGTCAGGTCGTGCGCCGACAGCACATGCCGCGCCAGCTGCTCTGTCCCACTCCCAGCCGCTCCGACAGACACACGCATCCCGGCGAAGTCGGACACCGTCTGCGCCGACGACGAAGCCGGAACGATGATGTGTGTCATGTTCGCATAAAGAGGTGCGATCGCCCGAAGCCCCGAGATCGCCGTTGTGAAATCACCCTCACCCTTCTGTGCCTGATAGACCGTCGACGCGATCGCCATGGCGAGATCCATCTGACCTGACCCGAGCCGGTTCACGTTCTCCACCGAACCGCCGCTCACCTCGGCGGTGAACTGGCGATCGGGATCAGCGATCGACAAGCGGCTCGCGATCGCGCCGCCCAGCGGATAATAGATTCCGCCGGTTCCGGCCGTGCCCAGCGACAGGAACTCCTGTGGACCACCTCCACGCGTGGGGGCAGCAGCGACCTCAGGGGCGGAACCGTCTCTGGTCGAGCCAGTGGGTGGGTTCAGCATAAAGAAGCTCGCAACTACGCCGGCAGAAAGAGCCCCTCCAACCCAGCGAGTCCACGTCGCTACCTGGCCTTTCTCCGTCCGAAAGAAGACGAGCCCTACGCCGATGAGTCCAGCCACATCAGTCACGAAACCCGGATAGACGAGAAGGGTGGCTGCCATCACCGCGAGAGCTCGTTCCCAGACCAACAAATGGGTCCGCGCGAACCCCACCCCTCCCGCTGCCAACGTGGTGACTCCGATCACAGCCGTCACGGTCGCAAGGAGGATACCAAGGAGCGAGCCGTCCAGGAGAAGCTCCGGCCCGTAGACGAACATGAAGGGCACGATGAACCCGGCGCCGGCGAGCATCGCTGCATAGAGTGCCGTCTTGATTGGTGGCGACCCTGCAATTCCTGCCGCAGCAAAAGCTGCGAGCGAAACCGGGGGCGTCACGTTCGAGATGCAGCCGAAGTAGAAAATGAAGAGGTGCGCAGAGAGAAGGGGCACGCCGAGATCGACCAGCGCGGGCGCGCCGAGCGCGGCCAACACCACATATGCAGCAGTCGTGGGCAGTCCCATGCCTAGTACGACGGACCCGAGCGCGGTGAGAAGGAGTGCGGGGAAGAGTTGGCCGCCCGACAATGTGATGATGAGTTCGGACATTCTGAGTCCGATCCCCGTCAGCGAAGCCACACCCACAACGATCCCTGCAGCGGCACACGCAGCAGCCACCTGGACAGCGCCCCGCCCCGCCCGCTCCATGATCTCCTGCATCTGCGTCAGCGACGGACGGGTCGACGGCCTGACGGCAGCCATGATGAGCGCGGACGTGACACCCCAGAACGCGGCACGCATAGGTGAGCGCCCCATCCCGAGCAGCAGCACGATGATGATCAGGGGCAACAGCAGGTGGAGGCGATCCACGATCGACTCCGACGCATCATCCTCCGCAGGCTCGATACCCATGAGGCCAGCACGGAAGTGGATCGCTGCCAGAAGAGCCGTATAGTAGAGGATGGCCGGAATGATCGCGGCCGCTGCGACCTGCAGATACGGAATGTTCGTCCAGGTCGCGAGGATGAACGCCCCTGCACCCATCACAGGCGGCATGAGCTGGCCGCCCGTGCTGGCCGCCGCCTCGATAGCACCCGCAAAGAACGGTCGGAAGCCCGCCCGCTTCATGAGCGGGATCGTAAACGTTCCGGTCGTCACAACGTTGGCTACGGCACTCCCGGACAACGAACCCATGAAGGCGCTCGCGACCGCGGCCGTCTTGGCGGGCCCACCACGGGTCTTCCCTGCAATCCGGTTGGCCATGGCGATGAGCAATGCGCCACCACCAGCCGTCTCGAGTACCGCCCCGAAAAGAACGAAGAGGTACACAAAGTCTGCAGACACCTGGAGAGGAATTCCCCAAATGCCCTCGGTAGAGAGGTACAGATGCTCGATCAGTCGGACTGCCCCATAGCCCTTGTGAGCCAAGAACCCCGGCAGGTGTGGCCCCGCGAATGCGTAGCCGAGAGCAAGCAAACACACCGTGATGAGGCCCCAGCCGGTCGCCCGGCGCGCGAGCTCCAGCACGAGAAGAATCGCTATCGCACCCATCCACAGATCGGTGGACGTCGGACTCCCCGAGCGCCCAACAAGCTCCTGATTCTCGAGTGCCAGGTAGGCACAGACCATGATCGCCAGACCGACCAGCACCCAGCTCCATCCGAGCTGAAGTCGCTCGACGGTCGTCAGCGGCAGCTTACCCCCTGTCTCCGCATCCGGCCGGGTCTCTTCGGACCGGCCCCGCCTTATTTTTCGCTGCACGCCAACGCCGAGAAAGCCGAGCGTGGCCATCAGAGCGAGATGCACAGGGCGCTGGATCAGCGCCGTAAACGGCGAGAAGCCCGCCGCATACATATGGAAGATTGCGGCTAATCCGGACGCACACGCGATTACTGCTGCGGTGATTTTTCCACGCTGATCATTCACGACGCCGACCCTATATGAAGTTTGCCATGATCGCTGACACACCTACCAGCAACACAAGCAGTATCGTGGCGGCGCTCGCGAAGCTGCGTCGGCGATCGATGGCGTGAATGCCCTGAGCGATAACGAGCGAGGCCCATATCTGCGTGAGGTCGAGAAGTCGGAACAGGTTGCTGAAGTAGCCGTCCGGCAGGAAGGGGAGCAAGCTCCCAAGGTTGAGCGTCAGCTGCACATCACCTTGGGAAATGCGTAGCGGAGTGACCACCAAGCCGAACAGAACGGCAATGAACCACGCATGAGATATCACCGCAAGGTACTGCTTATACGTGCCTTCATCGCCGAGGATAAACGCGAAGACCACTGTGTAGACACCCGCGAATACGAAGGACATGACCGCGGTCATGATCACCGAGGTGGCCGGAATCACGATGCGCATCAAGGTGAGTGCGGCCTGCGGCATCTCTGGCATCTCTCGCCCGGCGTCGAGGGCGGCCTGGCGCTGGGCCTCCAGGATGATGTCCACAGGTACCAGCGCCATGGACAGGCCAACTACGAACGCCCCGACCAGCAGGGCTCCGATCCACTTGGGCTCCTTGGCCAGCTGCTGCATGAGGTTGGCGGGGCTGACAAAAACGGATGCCAGCCGAGCGGGCAGACTCGGAAGGGTTGATGCGGGAGCAGCGTCGGCCTCGGTAGCAGAATGGGATTCAACCCGACCACCTGTGGCGTCTTCGATTCTCTCATCCATTACATGCCCTCCAATCTCGTGTGCTGCGTGGAAACAACATCCATCGGAATCGCGGTTGGCATGATCGGCAGACTTAAGGTGCCTGATCCGGTCGCTACTCGATGGTGCTCGAACATGATGGACTCGTTGTGATCCCAGAGGACATACCCGAGTACTTCGGCTTCGGACTCCTGGTGAATGTCCATCCCTCCCATCTCAAGATCCTGCTCACTGGATGACGTGCCCGAGAAAGAGATTCTCAGGAGCGCACGCCCGGCGACTACGGTATCTCCCTCCACGACATACGTGAGGACGGAAGTCTCGGAACGCATGCCGGGGCCATCCTCGCCCTCGAAAGAAACGGTATCGACCCAGCTGTCGCCCATCATCGCGCCTATGCCGGGAAGGCCTGGGAAAAACATGTAGGCCAGGCTCAGGCCGGAGACCATCTGTGACGCCTCATCCGTGACCGCCGGCCTCTCTCCGATACTCACGGTGTTGCCGGTCCGTCCCATCACGAACGTCAGGTCGCCTTGCACCCCACTCTCATCGAGCTGAATCGGCGCGCCCACCGGCTGGGTAATCGAGGCCTCTAGGTCCTGGAGAGACATCGTCACCCCCACGCCGTCCGGAACCGAAGAGAACCCCACCGCGTAGGTGGCAACTCCAGACTGGTTCACTTCCATGCTCTGTCCCATGATCGATACGGAGACTGCCGTCGTGTCCCCGTGCTGGTATGTGAGCTTATTCGTGGCCTGACTTCCGTATGCCAGGGTGGGGGGACCCGGAGGGCCACCGCCGCAAGCGGCAAGAGAAAAGCAGAGCAGAAGAGCTGTAAAAATTCGGGTCTTCATCGATGATCTCCAGAGGGCAGCGCACAAGGATAGTGAAGACAGACGCCTTTCGCCGCTCGCCCCGCCCACACTCACCCTTGGCCCCAAATGGGACGACTGATATCCTGTTGCACTCCGTTTTAGGACCTGTACTAAGATACGGAGCGATAGTGACATCCTTGGCAGCCAGGTTTTCATGAGCTTACGTACGAATCCGGACAGAATTCTCGACAACATCGACCGTGCCCGTAATCGGGATGCGGAGAGCGCCGCTTTCAACGTCGAACGCCAGGCAGCGGGGCGGGAACTCGATTCCCAGATGCCCGACCTCGATGCGACGAATACGGAGCGAGCGAAGCGAATCTTCTCGATTCTCGAACGTGCCTACACGAAGGCAGCACAGAGAGCCGAGCTCGGCCGACTGGCCTCCCGCTTTCAGGCCGTCGGAGATATTCATCACCACCACGCCCGTGGCGACGTGAGTATCTCGATCCAGTATATGGATCACGAGCGCTATGACGACGTTGGAGTCTCCCCGTTCGAGATTCATCCGGTTGAAGTCACGGATGCCAAGAAGGAAACGAAGACCAGCCGGGCTGATGTGAACGCTCTCAAGGTTCTGAGAAAGGAACTCCGGGGTGGAATCTTGGCGGCCTACACCAAGCTCGAACCACGAGTGAAGGACGCGATTCGCGAGCGTGCGGATATGGGCGCGATCCAGGTCCAAGTCATGGTGGACCTCCGGCCGGGCGAGTAGTCACTAGGTAGCACCTGCTCGACGTTCTCGAGAACGTCGGCACCGGGCACACTAGGAACCTCTCGCGGCGCCGTAGCGGCGGGTCCCGGCGCGGGCCGCGCTTGCCTGACGTCGGACCTCTCTGATGTGTCAGCCTACCTGCTTGGAGCCGCCACCGGCTCCTGAGCGCGGGACAAAGGTGCCGTCCCAGACAGCCATCGCAGGGCCCAGCTCGGATACCGATCGTCGTGCATGGCTCGAACCTCACGCATCATGGGACAGTTACTCATCGACGACGCCGGGGTTAATCCCCATGACGTCGAGACCGCACTGTCATCCGGCCGTCAGCCTGGCGAGCGCCTCGGCGACACGCTAGTCCGGATGGGGGTCACAACACGTGATGCTGTGGCTCGCGCCCTCGCGTGCCAGTTGGGGCTCGACTTCACGGCGGGACCGCTGGAGCCGACCGAGACTGCGCGGAAGGCAATCTTCCCGAGTCTCATTAAGGCCCACCATCTTGTTCGCCTCGATATCGACAGCCGCCGGATACGGATTGCTCTCTTTGACCCGCTGAATGTCCGCGCCATCGATGACGTGCCGTTTCAGACGGGGTGTAGGGTCGAGTGCCTCGGAGGTCGCTCGCAGCGGCGTCGGCGTGTTGGAAGAACTCCTGGCCGATGACCGCATGGTCACAGCTGTCGTCAAGAAGGCCCACTATCAACGACGCTACTTGGCGAGCCTGCGGGAGACCCTTGTTGCTCTGGACTCCTTAGTCGGTGCGCTTGCCAAGCTTGCAGAAGGTGAATGACGCGAGGGCGGGGGCTCTCTAACAAGCGATTGCTACTGTCACGGGTTACCTGAATGGCAGCGGGCCACTCGCCTTCAGCTCGCGCCCCTTGTTAGCAAGGTGGCCGTGCAGCAGAATCGCGAGACGTTAGACCGCAACGCGGATCGGTCCTTCGGGTCTCCGCTATGGTTCGTGAACTTCTCGTTATCAGACAGCTCTTTCCCGTCTTCACTCCTCGGGTATCGCTAACGCCGCGCAGACAACAGCAGGGAGAAGCTACCTAGGTCGTAGCGCTCGATCTCGCCATCGACCTGCCCCGTCAGCCTGCCCTCCCGCAACGCTGTGACCGCCTCGCGTAACTCAACGAGTCGGGATGGATCAACCACAGGAGTATTGTGCGCCGGGAAGACTCTCGTAAGGCGCGGAACCAGGTCAGCGAGGCGACGGACCGATTGCTCGTACCGCTCAAGATCGGTCTCCGGCGCGAAGAGCCAGATCGGGCCTTCGTAGAACGAGTCTCCCGTCCATAGGTACCCGGCGTCGGTATCCAACAGCGCGATGGCGTCTGGCGTATGGCCGGGGATGTGGAGGACTTCGACCGTACGCCCACCGAGATCCACCCTGTGCCCGTCGCGGCCGACTTCGCTGATCGTCCAGGGTCGGGTGCGGTAACTGTCCTGACTGACTCCGGCGGGAAGTGGCCCGCACAAAGCTGCTGGCTCCAGCTCTTGTCGGACCTGCGCGTTAGCCAGCCCTTCCGCGCGGGCGCGAGTGAAATCGGTGTCCATCCCGAAGATCGTAGAGAACTCGGCATTCCCTCCGATGTGATCGAGGTGTGTGTGCGAGTTGAGCACGATGACGGGTAATTCCGTCAGCTGATCGACGACGTCCGAGATGGCAGCGATGCCCATCCCGGTGTCGAAGAGAAGCGCACGCTCGGTACCCAACACCAGGTATGAGATGACCTCTTGCCACTGCTTCGGCTCGTAGATCGCCAGCACTCCCTCACCTGCTTCCCACACCTCGAACCAATCAGACTCCACCGGCACACGGACCAAATCCGCGTAGGCCGCGCGGGGAAGGGCGGCACACCAATCCACCGAGATCGCCTCGTCGGAAGTCTCGCTCACCTCCTCAAGACTTGGCGGACGCTCGCCCGCGCCAAGACACCCGCAAACGGCGAGGCAAATACCGAGCCCTGACCAGGCGCGAGTCGTGGGCCGGGCCACCGTTGGCGATAGCGGAGCTAGTCCGAGTCTTGATGTGCCAGACATGATATCCCGGGGTTCAACGTCGGTAGTAGCGTGGATCCGTCGGCAACGAGGCCGGGTCGATCACCACCCCGGCCTTCATCACTCTCCAGAGCCTGCGGATGTTGGAGATGTCGGCCAACGGATCGGCGTCGAGGATCAGCAGATCTGCGATCTTCCCTGCCTCCACAGTTCCGACGCGGTCCAGGACTCCGGCTGCGGACGCTCCCGTCTTCGTAGCGGCGACAATGGCCTCGCTTGGCGTCATTCCGAGTCCGACCAGCCCTTCGATCGCGAGGAGTGTCCCCGTGCCAGGGTCGGCGAAGAACGGCACCGACGCACCCGCACCGGCCAGTTCCGGAATGCCCGAAGGAGCGTTGTCCGTGGCGATGGCGATTCTGCAGCCACCGCGGATAAGACGATGGTGATTCTCGCGCTCTCCGAGCACCTGAGCCCGGAGGTCACGGCTAGGGTTCTCCCGCGCCCAGCGCTCGAGCAGTTCCCGGTACTCAGGGACCCGATCGCGGATGTTCCGATAGGGCCACATCTCCGAGATCAGTTCCTCGGGCGAAGGCTCGCCGGCGCTGGCTCCGCTTCCCCTCGCCAGGAAGGCATCCGCCAGTGGGCCCCAGGTCATGTGGGAGAAGATCGCGCAGACCGTTCCACGCTCCTTAAGTACACGAATCACGTCGTCCGGGATGAGTTGATCCCCGGGACTCCCGGCGTGGGTGATGATGTCCGCGCCCGCCTCCGCCGCGAGCAACAGCCCCTCCACGCTCGACGTGTGCACATCGACCTTGAGTCCTCGTCGGTGCGCCGTCTCGACGATCGTTCGCTGCACCCTCGGCGAGAAGACGATATGGACGGGTGGGTCGGTTCCATGCGTCGTTGCAGCGTACTTGATGAAGTCCGGCCCGAGGTCGATGTACCGATCAACTCGTTCTGCCACCTCAGCCGGCGACCGAGTCGTCAGGTCCACACCGAGGTCTGCCCATCCATGGAAGTATTCGTTGAAGAGCTTCTGTCTATCGGTCAGGGGCCCACGGTCATGATGTGGGCCACCCCATCCGATGATGTCACCAGCAACCATCAGACGCGGGCCCACGATGTCACCGGATGTAATGAGATCACGAATCTCGAGCAGCGGGGGCAGCGGCCCGTACGTGTCACGGACCGTGGTAACGCCCGACTTGAGCGCCATCTGTGCAGCTTCGACGGCGTAGCCAAACTCAAGGATCGGGTTCTCTACTCCATACAGGAGCAGAGGAAAGAGGTCCTCATGAAAGCCCTGGCCCGTGATATGATTGTTGAGGTCGATGAAGCCTGGCACCACGAAGCGGCCCTGTCCGTCGATGACCTCCGCGCCCACTGGAATCTGCACCTGTGCCCGGGGCCCCACGAGCAGGATCTCTCCATTCTGGACCAGGACAGTCAGATCGCGAAGTGGCTCGCCACCGTGGCCATCGATCACCGTTGCACCGACTATGGCCGAGGTCTGCGCACCGGCTGGAGTGGGCATCGCCAACGCGAGGCAAACCGCGGCCGCCGCTACAGCAATGATCCGGAGGCGAGGGCGCGGCTGCACGAAGGAACTCCAATCGAAGTCCAGTCGCACCTGACTAGCGGCTGGGAACGGGCGATGATGGGATACTGATAATCCAACACAGCGCAAGCTAGCTCCGCCCGGAGGGTGGCGCACTGAGGATCCTGGGGGACGGCACCGATGGAAGAACCGGCGTCTACCAGATGCTCACTATCTCGGATGAAATGAGAGACGAGATATCGGCCGGAGGTTCGGCATCCCGCCTCCGACGCCTGTCCAGGGAAGCCAGCACAGGAACCCTGGAGTCGGACGCTCGACGTGCAGTAGCGGCGGGGCTCACGCTGCCGCATGAAGTGTCGAGCCTTCTGCTCGCCGAGGCCTCTATCGGACTCCCCTGCTCTCACTGCGAGGCGCGCGTCCCTTTCAGCGCGACCGGGTGCCCGCAATGTGGTCTCAGACGAGAGCGCAACTGCGTGTGCGGTCGACCGCTCGACAAGGGTTGGCGCTACTGCCCCTGGTGTATCCGCCTCGTGAGCAGGTGACCACGCGGACTTACAAGTCCGGGCGCCACTATTGGGATCCAGTGCCCCACCGGAATCATATCAGCCGAACGTCACCACCCGGGTGGTGAGCGACTCGATCCACTCTTCGTCGATCTCAACTCCGATACCAGGACCCGTCGGCACCTGCATCATCCCGTCGGACACCACGAACTCCGGGGACACGATATCACGAGCCCAGTACCGACTGCTAGCAGAGATGTCGCCAGGAAGAGTGAAGCCCGGCAGAGACGCCAGGGCCACGTTGTGCGCGCGGCCAATCCCGGACTCGAGCATCCCACCACACCACACTGGGAGTCCGGCGTCCTGCATCATGTCGTGGATGCGCCGGCTAACGCCGAGTCCGCCGACGCGGCCCGGCTTGATGTTGATAATCCGACAGCTGCCAAGCTCAAGGGCCAGCTCCGTGTCACCCTCCGACTTAATCGACTCATCGAGGCAGACGGGTGTCTCGATCTCTTCCTGGAGGCGCGCATGGTGCAGGAAGTCGTCATAGCGGAGAGGCTGCTCGATCATCGTGAGATCAAGTGCGTCGAGTTCACGGAGCCGAGCGACGTCAGCAAGCGTGTACGCCGAGTTGGCGTCTGCCATGAACTTTACGTTGGGGTAGGCGGCTCGAAGGCCACCGAGCATCTCGATGTCGCGACCCGGTTTCACCTTGATCTTTACGCGGGCATAACCGTCTTCGATGAAGCCAGCGACCTGCTCGTGGAGCGCCTCGTCCGTTGACTTCAGCCCCACGCTCACACCGACCGAGACCGCTTCGCGCGTACCGCCAAGCTTCTGAGACAGCGACACGCCATCGGCTCGCGCGGCCATGTCCCAGCCTGCCATTTCGACCGCAGCCTTGGTCATTCCGTGCCCTCGAATCCAGGACACAGGATCAAGAATCTCCTCCGGGCCCTCGACTTCACGCCCGACGATATTGGGGAGAATGTAGTCGGTCAGGATATGCCACGAGGTATCTGTCGTCTCATAGGAGTAAGCCGGGTCCGGGCCCGAGACGCACTCGCTCCAACCAACCAGCCCCTCTCCCTCGAGTGTGAGGAGGAGGACCCTGCAGTCTTGCATCCCTCCGCTCGAAATCTCGAAAAACTCTTTGAGGCGAAGTGGGATTTCGCGAAGCGTAGCGCGCTCGATTTTCATGTGGCTCCGTCCATGTGGACCGGTTTGTTTGGAAAAAGGGAGAACACCTCATCGACCTGGTCCCATCCGACGCGGAGGAGAAAGGTCGTGTTCCTGCCGTACGACTTGCTGCCAAGAATATAGAAGTTCGGCTCAGGATTTCTCAGAGTGTCCGCACCGTGGCTCTCTTGGGCCAGGCAGTCGGCCGACGAGTCCGAGAGAAGGGCGGAAGCTAACGTCATCGGGCCCGACGTAGCCCAGCACTCATGAACCTGAAGTTGCCGATACATCCTGTCGTCCCCGACCGACCCGGTCAGCGAGATAATGACATCCACGGTGACCATCTGATCGGCACCGAGGGACACGACGACGCCGTCAGTCGACGTGGTCAGCTCCTCGATTGAGCGGCCTAATCGTACATCAAAGGGCGAATCGTCACCGACCGCGAGTGCGAGGGACGTGCGCACGAGCGTGCCACGTGATCCAAGGGGATCGTCCTCAATCGCACTGAATGTGGGCGACGGATTCCGAATGATCCATGTAACACGAGTCTCAGGTTCAGCCTCAACAATTTTCGCCAGTGAGATCGCCGCCGTCTGCGCCGAGTGCCCAGCCCCCACAAGGAGAATTCGCAGACCCGCCCAGCGGTCGGGAGAGTGAGAGACCGAGCCGGTGTCAAAATCCGGGAGCTGTCGGATGATGTGCTCGTCAGCAGCTTTCTCCCCTGGCGCCCCTACTCCGCCCTTGCCTAGCGCATTTGGTCGGTCGTACGTGCCGGTACAGTCGAGCACGACGTCAGCGAACTCGATACGCTCGCTGCCTTTCGAGTCGCGGATAAGCAATCGGAACGGAGGTGCCGCGCGTGCCGCGGTACCGATCTCGTCGCTCTTCAGCAGTCCCTCACGCCCGATTTCGATGACCCTGCTGTCCGGACGCAAACACGGCCCGACGTCAGGCAACTCCGAGACGGGTCTCAACACCTGGTCGACAAGCTCAGTACCTGTCGGACACCTTTCCCCGGATGGAACCACTTGTCCCGAGTCCTCGAGAGCCTTCCGCATGCGCTCGGACACACTCATGTCCCAGTGCGTGAAGAGACGAACATGCCCCCACTGTCTCACATTGCTCGCAGCCTCCTGGCCCGCTTCGAAGATCCGAAACGATCGTCCGGCTGCGACGGCCGCGAGCGCCGCCTCGAGTCCGACAGGGCCGGCTCCCAGTATGGCGATCTCAGGATAACTCACTCGCACTCGGTTGAAGCAACCAGCACGTAGGTGGAGGCACGCTCTCCTCGCTCGAATTCTCTCACTTCGTAGCCACGACTCAGGTAGTACGTGAAAGCTGCGCGCGTAGCGTGCCGCCACTCGATCGCCAACTCGAGGTCATCTCGCATCAGAGCGGTGATGTCCGAAGGAATCGCCACCGCGACGCTTTCGTTCCTCGACAGCTCGTTCCGCACCGGCCTCAGGCGACCATCCGTTTCGACGGCTTCAACCGCGAACGGAACCGGACCCGCCTCGACCGGAGCGAACGAAGACCGACCATCCAGTCGCCCCTCGACTCGCTCCGAAGAGAGTTCCCACAGGGCGATGAACCGATCAGTGCCGATGCCTCGATGCAGCGGGGAGTCCGTATCCCCATACATGTTCTCTTCGTACTCCCGCACAACCGCACCCAGTCGGGTGAGGTTCAGGTGCGCATTTCGTGACTGGAGGGGGTCGAAGGTCCAGTACATCCTGTCGACGCCCACCTTCCTGACCCGATCTCTCTGATACGCCTTAAGTCGTCGCCCCAGCCCCGTGTCACGAAGCCCAGGCCGTACTGCAAGCATGTCCGACCAGTGCGCCAACTCCCCGCGACGCACACCCGTCATCCCGAACACAAAGCCCACCAGTTCGCCATGCGCATCGTAGGCGCCAGCAGCCACACCTCCGAGAATCTGGGCGACTTTCAGAATCGCTGGCGAGACCCTCTCCGAAAAACCGACACCCCACGTCGCCTCCTGAAGATCGACGCAGGCACAATATTCCTCGATCGAGGAAAAGTCGCGAATGGTATAGGGCTCCGTCACTTGTCCCCTCTCGATCCGATCGCAGGCTCCAGCCGCCGATAAAGGCTCCCGGAGATGTCGAAAGGAATCTCTTCGCTAGTCGGAACGAAGGGTTTCATCCCCAGCCTGTGACCCTCGAACATCCCGTGGCCAAGGTGCCTGAGAGGCAGGAGGTCTTTCGAGAAACACGACTTCGAGGTCAGCGCCCCAAAGCAGCTTCCCCCTGTCACCGAAAGCATAAGCAGGTCTTCGCCGAGCTCCTCGTGCGTACCGGCGGCTTCGGGCGTGGCAAAACGCCGGGCGACGGCTCCGACAAGCATATCTCCCGCCATGGACATGCACATTGGTCCAGCGGCGAGCTCGAACTTCTCCGCCTCGCCGTCCCTCGGTAGCACCTCAACCACGGCTATAGTCTCCCGTCCCCCATGTCGCTCTCTCCACGGGTTCGTATGGGAAAGGTCAAGCTGGCAGCTCCGCGATGCGCGTTACCGAACCGAACAGAACCGGACTCATGATTCGCCGTCCTCAGCCATAAATGCGGAGTTGTCGACCGGCGCCATAAGGAGCCGGGCCAAAATTGCGCATCGGTCGAGTGATGGATCGATGACGATGTGTTCGTGGTCAGCGTGCGCCCCATCCCCCACACAGCCGAGGCCATCGAGTGTGGCAGTAAAAAGGCTGGTCGTGTTCCCGTCGGAGCCTCCGCCTGCCAAGGTGTGATCCAGGTCAAATCCGAGGTCGGCTCCCGCCTCCTGAGCTAGCTCCCAAAGACGGATATTCCTCGCAGTCCGCTCCAGGGGAGCGATGCGGACGCCTCCACTGACTTCCAGACTGACGCCTGCTGTCACAGGTTCGGTCGCCTTGAGCAGCCGCTCAACCTCCCTGCCATCCTCCGACGTCACGACCCGCACATCCACCACGCAACGGGCGTCGGCGGCGACTACGTTGGGTCGAGTTCCGCCATCGATCAGTCCGACGTTCAGCGTACGGCCAAGTTTCGGCGCATTCAGTGCGTTCACCTGCTGAATGACGTGTGAGAGCTCAAGTATTGCACTGGCGCCCGCCTCGGGATCAAGCCCAGCATGTGCCGCTCGGCCTCGGACGACAATCTCGAACTGACCCACGCCCTTTCGGGCCGTCTTGATAAGGCCCGACGGGCCCAGCGAGGGCTCTAGTACGAGGGCACGGCTCGCCTGACGCGCCAGGCGCCTGACATGTCGTTTTGAATCGGGGCTTCCCACTTCCTCGTCGGCGTTCACGAAGATCACCGGGGAGAGCGAAGGCTCGACGCCAAGGTCCCGCAGCGCACGCAAGGCGAAGATGATCTGGGTCAGACCACCCTTCATGTCGAGCGTTCCTGGGCCGTACAGCCTCCCTCCGTCAGTGTGGACGGGCATGCGCTCGAGCGTATGGAGCGGCCAGACAGTGTCACTATGCCCCATAAGGAGCTGGGTCGGAGCACCACGACGCCGACGCTTCGGCACCGCAAGTAAGTGGTTTCCACTCACTCGTCCGGGCACGATACGCACGTCGAAACCCAACTCCTCGAAGGCAGGGCCAATCAGAGCGTGAACGTCGCCTTGAGTCTCCGGATGGTCCGTTGGTGACTCAACTCGACACAATGTGGTGAGAAAGTCGACGAATTCATCTCTCATCCCTCGAACCAGGTCGAGTGTCCGTTTTCCGTCTTCCGTCGCCCGCGCCGGGTCATGTAGGATGCTCATGTCAGCGTGACCACCCACCATGGGAGGGGAAAGCAGGCGTCTCGATTTCTGTCATGCTCACTGATAATATCCTGCCTTTTCGTAGCTCTCGTCGAGAAGTTCGACTGGGTGCACGACAGCACCGGACTGTCCCTGGATGCGCAGGCCCGCCCCAATCTGCATCATGCAGCCCGGGTTCGGGGTGCAAGCGACATCCGCTTGCTCAGCACGGACTGCCTTAATTTTGTCTCCTCCGATCTGGCCGCCTAGGTCAGGATGAGTCATTCCATAGATGCCCGCCCCTCCGCAACACTCGTCAGCTTGCTGGACGACTCGCACCTCGACACCCGGGATCGCGGCAAGTACGTCGAGAGGCGCCGACTCGACCCCCTGAGCGTGCAGCAGGTGGCAGGGGTGGTCGTACGCGACACTGCACAACACCTCCGCGCCCCGACGGGGCCCGGCCACCGCCAGCAGTTCGGTTACGTCGCGTACTCGCTCGCTGAATGCACGTGCACGAGAGGCGTACACAGCGTCTTGCTCGAGCAGCGTGCCGTACTCCTTCATCGCCGCACCGCAGCCGGCTGCATTCACCGCCACACGATCAGTCCCAGCGGCCTCGAAAGCATCGATGTTGCGACGAGCGAGCCGCCTCGCACCCTCGAGGTCACCCCCATGCGCATGCAAGGCTCCGCAGCAATCCTGCCCCCGAGCGTCACAAATCACGTACCCATTCGCGTATAACGTACGCGCTGTCGCGTCGTTGACCCGGCCGTACAAGCCCGCTTGAACGCATCCATGCAGCACCGCGACCGAGCCCAACTCGGCACTCGCATCGGCTTCGCCATTCCTCGCAACCGGCGGAACCACCAGCCGGCTTGAGGCGGTCCTCGAGTCCTCGCTGGCCGCCAGCATAGCCAGTGCGAGGCGCACGGTACCGAGCGCTCCCTGACTAGGAAGGACACGCACGCCGAAAGCGGCGAGCCCTGAGGCTCGCACCAGGCGACCTCCGAGAAAGAAGGGTCGTCGGATCCAGGCTGACCCCATAACCGTGAGGAGGGCCCGGGTCAGCACACTAGGGGGTTTCACATTAGTGGCGACGTCTCGAGCCAGCTCGAGAAGGGTCCCGTACTCGACCCCCGATGGGCACACGGGCTCGCAGGCGCGACACCCGAGACACCTGTCGATGTGCGTCTGAAAAGCTGTTGACGACGCATCGAGGCGCCCTTCCACGACAGCTTTCATCAGGTGTAAGCGGCCGCGCGGCGAGTCGTTTTCGTCCCCTAGACGATTATACGTCGGGCAAGCAGGGAGACAGAAGCCACAATGCACGCATGGCAGTAAACGCTCGCGTTGCGCGTCGAGTGCCACGGACAAGCGGTCAGCCGCGGACCCCGTTTCCGACGTGGTCTCGTGCGAGGCATTCATGCGGAACGTTGCCCGCGAGCCGGCCACATGACACCGGCCGGATCGAACGCAGTCCTTAGCCGATCAGTCAAATCTGCCTCGTCTGGCGACAGGCCACTCCCTAAGCCTGCCGAGCCATGCGGTCCCTCGGCACGAATAACTCGGAGCGCGCCCCCGAGGGCCTCCAGCTGCAGCGTGGCTCGGCCCAGGGCGTCGGGGTCGGTCCCGGCAAGCCCGATTCGCGCTCTGCCCGCATAGACGTCAACCAGAATCCCGACGGGGTCCAGCAAGCTCACCGCACCCAGGAGATCTGCGAGACGAGAAGGATAAGCCGAGACTTCGATACAGCACGGCGCATCCGCACCCCGATCCCTGATGTCAGGGAGGAGCGCGTTGGGGGTGCTGACCTCTTCGAATAGCTGGCCAACATGTGCCTCGAGCGTCGCACGATCGGCCGCGACCGTGGAAGGCGCCCCATGAAGCCTCAAGACCAGGCCGGCCGATCCGGCGAGCTTGGACGTTCCGTCAACGAGAACAATGGATGCCGGCATGACAGGAGCGGTCGTAACCCGCTGCGCGGCTTCTGCCAGATCGTCGATGCTCGACGCGGTGAGCGCCAGCACAAGTTCCACCGCAGGCTCGGGGTACGCCCGCAGGCAGACGGATGTCATAACAGCTAGAGTGCCTGCGCTCCCCACCATGGGCTTGATGAGGTCGTAACCCGCAACATTTTTCACGACCCTGCCACCCAGTCTGAGGACTCGACCGTCGCCGGTGACGACGGTCATCCCGAGAACGTGATTGCGAAGCTCGCCATACCCCATCCATAGCGACCCTGATTCCCCCAGTGCGACGAGACCGCCCAGAGATCGGTCCTCGACCCTGGGAGGATTGAACGGGGCCCATTGTCGGTTCTCGCGAAGCACTCGGTCTATTGTCGTGGAGGGAGTTCCGGCGCCCGCAGTGACGGTGAGGTCGGCTGCTTCATAGATCTCCACCCCCGACAGTCGGCTCGTGGACACTGCGACGTACGGATGATCCTCAGGCACCGCAGGCAAGCGGCTACCTCCACAGAACGGGAGCACGCCCACGGCTTCTCTGGAAGCCCACTTCATGATCTCTGCGACTTCGTCTGCTGAGGCCGGGGCAACCACGCTCATGGGCTCTGCGCTGAAGCTGGTCGCAGATGCCGCATCAGAGCCTGCTGTCACGGTTTCGGCCGACAGCGTGTTCTCCAGCGCCCGCACTCGCGTCACGTGGTGACCTCCAACACGGAGGATCCAGAACCCACCTCTGCAAAGGGGGGGGCAGCCTCCACTTCATCCGGCAAGACCTTCCCCGGATTGAACAGACCATCGGGATCGAAGACACGCCGCACACGCCGCAGCATGGCAAGCTCCTGCTCGTTGTGGACAAGGTCCATGTAGACACGCTTGTCTACACCTACGCCGTGCTCCCCCGTGATCGTCCCGCCGACGTCGACACACAGCTGCATGATCGCTTTCGACGCGGCCTCGACACTCGCCAGCTCATCGGGATCGTGGCGGTCGAAGAGCAGGTTGGGGTGAAGGTTCCCATCACCAGCGTGGAAAACGTTTGCAATCTTCAGTTGGTACCTCTCCCCGATAGCCGCGATCTGTGCAAGGACCTCAGGGAGCCGTGTTCGAGGAACCGTGGCGTCCTGGACGAGCAGGTCCGGTGCGATCCGGCCCATCGCACCAAACGCTTTCTTCCGCCCCTTCCACAGGGCGACACGTTCGGCCTCGGACGTGGCCCTGCGTACTTCACGAGCTCCCGCATTGAGGCAGCAGGCAGCTGCACGATCTGCGTCATCACTGAGCCCTGCCTCGGTACCATCGAACTCGATGACCAGAGCAGCGCCCGCATCAGTCGGGTAACCCGCGGCAAACACGCTAGCCTCTACCGCCTCGATTGTGGCACGGTCCACGATCTCGACTGCAGCGGGCAGGAGGCCAGAAGCCATGATCTCAGTCACAGCATGGCCAGCCGCCTCCATGGTGTCGAAGATGCCGAGGAGCGTCCGAACGCCCTGGGCAACCGGAAGCAATCGAACTTCGATCTCGGTCGCGATTCCAAAGCAGCCTTCGGAGCCGACGAACAGGCCAACCAGATCAAGTCCCCTTGCTGCGGCTCTACCCGCGCCCCCCAACCTGACAACTCGACCGCCCGCGAGCACGATCGTCAGGCCCGTCACGTAGCGGGCTGTCACGCCGTACTTCAGGCAATGCGGACCACCGGAGTTCTCGGCCACGTTTCCGCCCAGCGTACAAGTACTTTGAGAGGACGGATCCGGCGCGTAGTAGAGCCCAAAAGGCTGTGTCGCCTCCGTCAGCCGCGCGTTAATCACGCCGGGCTGCACGCGCGCCAGACGATTGGCCGTATCGATGGTCTGGATCTGATTCATCCTAGCAGTTCCGACGATCACGCCGTCAGCGGTCGGCAGCGCTCCCCCCGACAACCCGGTCCCCGCACCTCGAGGCACGATCTCGATGCCCTCGACGTGAAGCAGGCGAACGACCGCTGCCACCTCTTCGGTGCTGGCAGGGAGCACAACGGCTCGGGGTGTCACCCGGTACTGAGTCAGCCCGTCTGATTCGTACACCATCAATCGGTCTGCATCAGTAATTACGTGATCCGCGCCCACGATTTCTCGGAGCGCCGCGACGATACTAGGAGCCAAGGGACAAGTCATGACCGAGGATACGGTGGTGTAAAGCGGCAGGGCAACACGTGATGACTCAGCGCCGGACCCCGTTCACGTAGTCAATCAACGCGAACAGAGAAAGTCGAGCGGCACCGCGAACCGCTGCGGGTAGCTCGTCACGGTATACGGTGTCGAGAAGCTGCTCGATGTCAGCGTGCGGAGCCCGCGTCATGGCCTGTTCCACCTGAGCGATCCGGTCTCTGCGGTGAGCAGCAAACCGGGCCAGAGCCTCACCGGGATCCGTCAGCGGCGGACCATGAGTCGGGTAGAGCACATCCAGCTCTAAGGCGTGCAGCTTTTCGATCGATGCGAGGTAGTCGGCAACACAACCTGAATACTCCGCGACCCAGGTCGTATCTCCCTCACCCAAAACAAGATCCCCGGCGAAGAAGGCGCGCCGGACAGGCCAGTGGAAGCCCAGGTGGTCCTCCATATGACCGGGCGTGTGCACGGCGACAAGCGAGCCGTGATCTGTCGACGCCACGAAGCCGTCCTCAATCGGGATTGTCACACCCTCGACGCCGGCAGGCCCGTAGATATCCGCACCTGTAACGACCCCGAGGCTTCCGGCCGCAGCCGAGTGATCTGCGTGCCCATGGGTTACGAGAATACGGAAACTGCGGACCCCCGCCGCTAGGGCCGCCAAAGCCCGAACGTGAGTATCCACGTCCGGGCCTGGGTCGATCACAACCAGATCATCACTTCCGACCAGGTAGCTTCGGGTGCCGTCCAGTGTGAACGGTCCGGAGTTCCCCGCGTTCAGGAAGTGAGGATGCTCCGTCAGGGAGTCTCCCGTCGCTCCGCAGCCAGCTGCTCGGCCAGTTTGTCCGCCACACTGATCAGGGCGAGCTCGTCGTCCTCAGTGAAGGCGGCCTTTGTCTCGGAATCGAGGTTGATCTGTCCGAGAATGTCATCGCCAGCACGGATCAGAATGACCATTTCCGACTGGATATCCGGGTTGCACGCGAGGTAGTTCTCCTCAACGGACACATCCGGAACATTCAAGTTCGTGCGCTCGGCAACAGCTCGCCCGCAGATACCGCTACCTACAGGAATCTTAGCGTGATCGGTGGGCTCACCCACGTAGTTGTGCAGCCAGAGCTCCTCTTCCTTCAGCAGGTAGACCCCCGTCCATTCGAAGCGCTCATCTTCCGAAATCGAGCGCACTGCTTTGCGCAGGAGCGCGTCGGACAGATGCCCGCCGTCACGCATTTCCTGCAGTTCTCTGATAAGTGCTCCAGCGTCCACAAATAACTTCCAAATCATGAGGTTACACTCGGCCGGCGCGGTCCCGTCCGAACTCACAGCATCGGGTCGCCTTTCTGGCGAGCTCCATCCCTATGGTCGGCGCCTCTCCGGACGAGAGGGCATCCGCGGTCCCGACCTGCAGGGGCACGAACGGTAGAGCAGGCGTCCAACAGCGTCAACGGACCCCGAACGCCGAGAGCCGGAACCGCTACCGAGGAGTGAAATCGGTGCTAGGCCCGAGTTTGCGGACGAACGCCGCGATGAGGCTGGCCGTGTTGAAGAGATCTTCGATATGAACGATCTCGTTCGGGGAATGCATGTACCGATTCGGCACGGACACGAGGCCTGTAGGGACGCCGGAGCGGGTGAGGTGAATTCCGTCCGCATCTGTCCGGGTTGCTTTCGGTGAGGCCTGAATCGTATAGGGAATACCTTCTTCCTCCGCGACCGTCGCCAGCATTTCAAACACCTGATTGTGGGCGGCCGACCCACGACTGAGGACGGGGCCACCACCGAGATCATGCTCTCCGAGTTCTTTCTTCTCGATGTCTGGGACATCGGTGCTGAAGGTGACATCGACGACGATCGCCACGTCGGGGTTGACCGCGTAGGCACTCGTCCGTGCACCACCACCCTGATAGCCGATTTCTTCCTGGACCGTGGCCACCGCAGTCGCCGAAGCACAGGGCGCCTGCTCGTCGACCGAGATCATCCGAATCGCTTCGAGCACCACGAAGGCTCCGACTCGATCGTCGATTGCCCTGCTCGCGATCAAGTCGCCCGCCAGGCGAACCATGTCCTGGGCGATAATCATGGGATCGCCAACCCGAATGCCGAGACCAGCTATAGCGTCACGGTCAGAGGCGCCAACATCCACCCACAGCTTTCGTATCTCTGACGCCTTCGACCGCTCTTCTGGCTGTAGGAGGTGGATGGCCTTCTTTCCAACCACGCCCGGGATATCGCCCCCTCGAGAAAGCACGGTGACCCGCTGGCCCACGAGAACCTGAGGATCCCAGCCTCCGATCTCATCGATGTAGAGGAAGCCCTGTTCGTCGATGTGGGTTATCTGAAGGCCGATCTCATCGATGTGGCCCGCCAGCATGACAACAGGACCGTCCCCAGCGTTCACTGTCGCAAAGGAGTTGCCGCTGACGTCGACCCGCACGTCGTCCGCGAAGGTCTCAGCCTCCGCACGCCAGACCCGGGCCGCACGCGCCTCGAACCCCGACGGACCAGGGGCGTCCAGAAGCCGCTCCAGGAAGGAAATGTCTTTGCTCATGCCCAGAAGCTACCGAGTGGCAGGCGTCACTTCCATGCCGCATCGAGCCGGACTGAGACTCGACTGCGGCTCAGTTCGGGGCTTTCGCCGCAGCAGCGTGCAGCACTGTCGGGCCTGGTAAGCGTTTCGGCTGCCCCGGCTCTCTGGCCGCAGCCAGATAAAATTGTCGCAGTCTTTGAGGCGGCTGCGCTGCGATAGCTCGCGTTAAACCGCCGGCTGGAGATCTCGGCTTTGCCCCGTCAGCTACGCGTCGTCAGACTCGATTACGATGCCTTTCGACGGGTCCATTCCCGGTGGAGACGCGTCAGGAGGCCTTCGCTGAAAATCTTCAACACTACTCGCGCCGAACCCTCCCATTCCCCCGCCAAACGAGCCCATCGCCACAACCCTAACGGAGCCATCCGCAGCCTGCTTCTCCACGCTGGCCTGAATCCTCCGCTGTAGCCAGCGCCGGGTCGGCGGGAAGAGAAGAGAAAAGCCAGCGAAGTCCGTAAGGATGCCGGGAGTCAAAAGGAACGCTCCCCCGACCAGCACAGAAATTCCGTCGAGCATGGCTTGTCCGGGGAGCTTTCCAGTCGCGAGCTCTTTCTGGAACTGAAAGAACACGCGCATGCCCTCCGCACGTGCGAGCCAGGCCCCGGCAACGCCGGTAAATAGAACCAGCGTCAACGTCGGCAGGAGGCCGAACACCTGCCCAACCTCGATGAGAAGCATCAGCTCGAGAATGGGCAGGATGACAAAAAGGAGTGCGAGGCGGCCAAGTAGATTCATGACAATCCCTACCCTCAGATCGCGTCAGTGGGTTCAGTCATTCCATTCGCTAGCTACACACGACTTGAGTCAGGTCGGACTCCGCGTGAAATTCCCGACCATGGAGCAGACCTACTTCAGGAAGGGCTTCGGGCTCAAGAAAGAGCTTCGCCCCTTGATCGACGCCGAGTATCAGTCGGCGCTGGTTGAACGCATTCGATCCCGCGGCTATACGGATTCGTTTGGAGACATCACGGTCCGACTCGCTCAGGAGTTTGGGTTCTGCTACGGCGTCGACCGCGCAGTGGACTATGCGTATGAGACCGTCCACAAATTTCCGGACCGGCCGATACACTTGGTCGGAGAAATCATCCACAATCCGCACGTGAATTCGCGGATGACCGAAATGGGAATCAGCTTCATTTATCCCCAGTCGGACGGGATGTTTGATTTCTCAGCGCTAACTCCCGAAGACGTGGTCATTCTTCCTGCGTTCGGTGTCACGCTCCACGACTTCGACGAATTGAAGAGTATCGGGTGCGTCCTCGTCGACACGACATGCGGCTCGGTCCTCCACGTGTGGAAACGCGTCGAGAACTATGCGAAAGATGGCTTTACCGCCGTAATCCACGGGAAGTACACACACGAGGAATCACGGGCCACCGCCTCACAGGTCAACAAATTCGAAGGCGGGAAATACATTATCGTCCGCGACATGGCCGAGGGCGGACTGCTCTTCGACTACATCGCAAAGCGTCCCGGACATCTCGGCCGTGAAGCTTTTATCGAACACTTCGCCGCCAAAGCGTCACCAGGCTTCGACCCCGACCGAGACCTCGCTCTCGTGGGTGTCGCAAACCAGACCACGATGCTGGCCAAAGAGTCGCTCGCCATTGGCTGGAAGGTCCACGAGGCGATGGTCGAGCACTTTGGAGAAGAACACGCCTCGACACATTTTCGCTCCTTCGGCACGATTTGCTCGGCGACGCAGGAACGACAAGATGCCGTCGCCGAGATGATGGACGCGCCACCTGAAGTCATGCTGGTGATCGGTGGTTACAACTCGTCGAACACCAACCACCTGGCGCATCTCTGCCGACAGCATACGACGACCTTTCATGTGGAGGACGCGTCGTGCATTGACGTGGACACGGGTGAGATCCGGCACAAGCCAGAGATCGACCCGACCACGCCTGAGGTGATTGCCAGCGACTGGATCCCTGAGGGTTCTTTCACACTGGGAATCACTGCGGGGGCGTCGACTCCAAACAACAAGATCGGCGAAGCAGTTCTGAGAATCCTAGAGATCCGGGGAATAGACGCGTCTCTCGAAACGCAGAAGGGGCAGCCCGCCTAAGGGCCGCCCTTCTATTCATCCTAGAGAGCCGGACCTGGCCCTCGGACCCGCTTAGTCCTAGATCTTCAACGGGTCGATGAAATCCTTCTGCTCTTCTTCGGTAGGATCGCGCCCGAGGTGCTCGGCGTACGAAGGCGTGTCCGGGGACAATCTCAGCCACGAGGTCCCGGCCTGACCCAGGATCCTTCCCTTGTAGCGAATTCCTCTACATGTGGATGGCACGACCCAAGGCGGCAAGGGCTCCCTCGGCCACACCCTCGGACAAGGTCGGGTGTGGATGCATTGCCTTCTCGAGTTCTTCGACGGTCGACTCGAGGTGTCGCCCAACGACGAATTCGGCGATCAGCTCTGTCGCATGCGGTCCGACGATATGGGCTCCAAGAATCTCCGAATACTTCTTGTCCCTGATGATCTTGATGAACCCGTCGGTGTGCCCCGCTGCCACGGCCCGACCGATGCCGGCCCAGGGGAACTTGCCGACCGCATAGTCGTGACCAGCCTCCTTCGCCTGCTCCTCCGTCAACCCCACCGATGCTACCTCGGGGTGGCAGTACGTGCAGTTCGGGACGTTTGTGTAGTCGACGGTGTGGTGCCCCTGGCCTGCGATATGCTCAACACAGACGATCCCCTCGTGTGACGCCTTGTGCGCGAGCAGCTGCCGGCCGGCCACATCGCCGACCGCGTAGACGCTTGGCACATTCGTCCGAAGCTGATCATCTACCAAGATAAAGCCGCGCTCGTCCGTCTTCACCCCGGCACTGTCGAGGCCGAGGTCTTCGGAGTTGGGCACGCGGCCAACCGCGGAGAGGACATAGTCCACGTCAAGCGTTTGGAACTCGCCCTTCTTGTCCTTGAACGTGACAGTGACACCGTCGGCCTTGATCTCGGCGGTCTGGAAGAAGGCCCCGGTGTGCACGTCGATCCCGCGCTTCTTGTACGTCCGCTCCATGAGCTTGGAGACCTCACCGTCTTCGAGCGGCAGAATCCGGTCGAGCGCTTCAACGACCGTGACCTTCGTGCCGAATGCGTCGTAGACGTCAGCGAACTCCATGCCGATGGCACCGGCGCCGACAATGAAAAGGGACTCAGGCGCCTTCGTCTGCATGAGAGCACCGGTCGATGACCAGATGCGCTCTTCATCAATTTTCAATACAGGGAGATCTCTCGGGCGAGAACCTGTCGCGATCAGTACGCTGGTGGCAGCATGCTCGGTCTTCGTGCCATCCGCAGCCGTTACTTCAATTTTTCCAACACCCTTAAGGCGGCCGCGGCCCATGAGGGGCGTGACCTTGTTCTTCTTGAAGAGGTGCGAGATCCCGTTGGTCATCTGCTTGACCACCCGGCGGCTACGCTCCTGCGCAGGTGCCAGATCGAACGTGACCTCCTTCGCCATGATGCCATGTTGTTCGCCGTTCTTCATCTCGTTGACCAACAGCGCGCTGGTAAGCATGGCTTTCGTGGGGATACAACCAATGTTCAGACACACGCCACCAAGGTCTGCGTCTTCGACGCAGGCGACGTTGAGGCCCAGCTGCGCCGCGCGGATCGCCGCGACGTATCCACCAGGACCACTCCCTAGGACAATCAGATCAAACGAGTCGTTGCCAGCCAACTGTGCCTCTCTTTATGGTCAGGATCCCAATGGATCCAGTCTTTCTTGAAGATTCGCGTCCACGAAGGTAGACGCGGGCTCACAGACGGTAAAGATAACGCCGCGCTGCGGAGACCATGATCTCATGGTGCACACCTGACGCCAATGAGAACTTGTTAGTATGCAATCACTAAACGTCGCTTTCGTGGTTCAGGGCGAGGGCCGCGGTCACATGACCCAGGCGCTGGCCCTCGCGGCCTTCTTGCGGGAGGCTGGACATGAGGTCTCGACGGTGATGGTAGGCCGCAGCCCGTGGCGGACCATCCCTGACTACTTCGTAGAAGGGATCGCGGCAGACATCGAGGAATTCGACGCGCCGACACAGGTGCCCGCGGCAGACGGTCGGGCCCTCTCAGTGCCTCGAACGATCGCGGATGTAGCTCTTCGGAGCCCTGGATTCATCCGTTCGGTCCTCCGCATCGCAGAAGTGACGCAGGGCGCCGATGTCGTCGTAAATTTTCTCGACCTCATGGGTGGGGCTGCTCGAAAGCTATTCCCCAGCCGTGTCCCAGCCCTGGCGGTAGCCCACAACTTCGTCTTCCTGCACCCAGATCTCGCGGGTGCGCCAGGTCCAGATCCCCTACGGAGATCCGTGCTGGCCTACGCTCGCGCTACCGCGTCCGGTACCGACCGCCGGATCGCACTCTCATTCGCACCGCTGGCCAATCGACCGGACCTAGGCCTCGAGGTCGCCCCTCCGCTCCTGAGGCCTGGCTGGGAGGATCTGCGGTCGTCGCCAGGGGACTATCTGCTGGCATATGCCCTGAACGCTGGCTATGGGGCAGAGCTGTCCGCCTGGTCTGCAAAAAACCCGAACGTCGAGGTTCACTGTTACCTGCAGGACGGCGAGGCTGCCCTCCCTGCCGGGAGTCCGGCCACATTCCACGCACACGGCCTAGATCAGACCGCGTTCCTGTCTCACCTAGCCGGATGCCGTGCGTATGTCGGGTCCGCCGGCTTCGAGTCGATATGTGAAGCACATCTGCTCGGGAAGCCGGTTCTCGCGGTTCCAACCGAAGGGCAATTCGAGCAAACCCTCAACGCGTGGGATGCGGAGAGGGTCGGCGTGGCCCGAGCGGGCTCGTATGCTGCCCTGGACGATTTTTGGCAATCTCCACCTACCCCTGGTCAGGAGGCGGTGGACGGATTCCGCCGCTGGCTAGCGACCGCGCCAGATTTTTTCGTCGACGCAGTCCAGCGCACGTCCCATACTGCTGCCGGTGGTGGACCCGGATGAGGCGGAATGTGTGGCGTTGTTGATTTCAGAGCTGAGCGGTCGGCGTGGGACCGCACGATTCGTAGACGTTCCGTGGAAGATTCTCACCGACCAACCAAACTGGATCCCCCCGCTTCGGGCCGTGGTCCGTGACGGCCTCGATGATCGGAAAAACCCTTTCTACCGAAATGCCGACCGGGCGCTCTTCATTGCTGAGCGGGACGGAGTGCCTGTAGGCCGCATCGCCGCGATCGAGAATCGCGCACACAATCGTCACCACAAAGACCGGGTCGGATTCTTCGGGTTCTTCGACTGTGCGAACGACACTGAAGCGGCGACGGCACTGTTGGGCCGAGCAGAACAGTGGCTCGCTGCGCGGGGGCTCGACGCTGCGCGCGGCCCTGTCAGCCCCTCGATGAACCACGAGTCGGGCTTGCTCATTGATGGGTTCGATACGCCTCCCGTGCTCATGACCCCGTGGAACCCGGACTGGTGCGAGAACCTCATCGAGGGTGCGGGATATGTGCAAGCCCAGGACCTCCTCGGCTACTACATCCCCGCCGAGGGTGAACATTCGGTGCCGGATCGACTGCAACGTCTAGCCGAGCGAACAGCCAAGCGGACCGGCGTCACGTTCCGGACGCTCAATGTCGACGTGCTCGAGAAGGAGGCTCGTAAGGTCCTCGACCTCTACTGCGACGCGTGGTCCGGCAACTGGGGGTTCGTGCCACCCGCATGGGACGAGTTCTGGCATACGGCCAAGGACCTCAAGTCCGTGCTCATGCCCCAGTTCTCCTTCGTTGCCGAGGTCGACGGAGAAATGGTGGGCTTCATGATGCTGGCCCGTGACCTGAACAAGGTGCTCCAGACGATACCCTCCGGGCGGCTGTGGCCGACAAACATCGTCAAGCTCCTGCTCGGGCTCCCGAAGGTGCAGACAGGTCGAATCGTTCTCCTCGGCATGCGATCAGACTATCGCCACCGTGGACTGTTTCCGCTGTTCGCTTACGAAGCGGCCCGCCTGGCGCAGGAGATCGGATTCAAAGGAGCGGAAGCCTCATGGATCCTCGCCGACAATGACGCGCTCATCGCCCCGATGGAAGCGATGGGCATGAAAGCCTACAAGCGCTGGCGGATCTACGAGAAATCGTTGTAGTGCCAATGCTCCGACTCGCCTAGCGCTCCCAGACAACCCGGCCACCCAGCATCGTCAAGTCGACCTCCATCGTCTCCAGGCAAGGGTCGGGACACGTCACGTAGTTCGCAGCCGTTACGACCAGGTCAGCAAGCATTCCCGGCACGAGCGTACCGCGAGTGTCTTCCGTGTACGTGAGCCACGCGTATCCCTCAGCCATCGCGCGAAGCGCTTCTTCCCGGGTCACCCTTTGATCCGGACCCGATACACCGGCACTGATCGTGCCGCGGGTCGTAAAGTGATGGAGCACCCACCACGGGTCGTACGGTACCACTGGTGAGTCAGTCCCCAGTGACACCGGAATTTCTGCGTCGATATAGGCCCGCAGCGGTGTCGTCCACCCGGCCCGATCTGCACCCCAATACTCCACCAGACTCGGTGCCGCAAGGTAGAGATGGTCCTGGGCAGAAACCCCGACGCCAAGAGCCTTCATTCGTGGAAAATGATCTTCTCGTGGAATAAACCCATGCTCGACAATCCATCGTTGGTCGGCGATCGACCGCTCGTCAGCTGCGATTTCATATGCATCGAGTACCAGGTCGATCGCCGCGTCGCCGACAGCATGTGTCGCGACACGCCATCCGGCATCCTGCAGGGCAAGCACCGACTCGATGAAGGGCTCTCGGGGTACGGTCTGAAGTCCAAAAAAAGCGCCGCCCTCCCCCCATGGCTCCTCATACGCCTCCCGCATGAGGCCACCCTCGAAACCACCGTCGACACCGAGCTTCACCCCACCTAGACGAAGCAATCCTGCCGCATCAATCTCATCAGAAGGCGGGGTCGCGGGTGGCGACGGCCAACTCGCCATGGCCTCTTCAAGAGCGCCCGGCGATCCTGATCGTGGGGCGCGCAAGAGAAATTCGACACGCATTTCGAGGCGGCCTTCCGCCTCGAGTGATTCGATCATCTCGAACTGCTGGGGAGAGCCGCCGGGATGGCGGACGCTTGTCAGTCCCCGTCTGGAGAGAACGGCGTACTGGTCTACCAGCGCCACTTTCTGCTCCTCGACCGACAGTACTGGCGGCGACGGAAGTCGCACAGGGTCCTTCGCCCGATCAACGAGTTCTCCGTTCAGGCGCCCGTCCTCGTAGCGGCCGATCCGTCCGCCCGGGACATCCCGCGCATCGCGAGTGATTCCCCACTTCTCCAGGGCACGACTGTTGAGGATGTACTCGTGACCTCCACGAACGACGACCAGCGGGTGGTCCGGTGCGGCACGGTCCAGCTCATCTCGGTACGGCAACCGTTGCTCCGCCAACTGGCCCTCGTGCCAGTCGGAGTTGGTTACCACCACCTCGCCGATGGGGGTCTCGGCAGCTCGAGTAGCAATCAGATCATACACATCCTGAAGCGAGCGCGCCCTCGAGAGGTCGACGCCCAAACCGCCGCCGATGGAGTGCAGGTGGTTGTCAGTGAGGCCCGGCACCACCGACCGGCCGTCAAGTTCAATGACGCGGGTCGCCGGGCCAATCCACTCGCCGACTTCGGCATCGGTTCCCAGTGCCACAACACGATCCCCGCGGACCGCGATCGCCTCGACTACCCCCTCCGCACCAAGGGACACCACAGCACCCCCAGCAAGAACAACGTCCGCGAAGCGCTCGTCGTTCGGCCCATCATTCGGCACACACGCGGTGGCCAGCACCAGTCCAAGGAGCAGTCGGGTGCGCAGGGTCGTGGTCATTACATACCATCCACAGCGTTGGTGGAGCGTTTTTGATTCTTGTGAAGATCTTCGTAATACAGAGGAATGGATAGGCAGGAAGCGGTGATGGGTATGGCGGTGGGATAATGATTCTGGCTCAGCCGACTTCGGTCGACGCACAGGTTCAGGCCTCTGGCAGGAGGGTCCAGCGAGTTCAGCCAGTTGATCGGCATACGCCCGGACGAATCATGTCATGCCGACATGGAGCAAGAGGAACGGCAACCAGGCTGGACCGAGCAGGCCCAAAGGGTAGATATCGGAGTCCGGAAACGCCTACAGCAGAATCGCGGTCGGCTCCTCGAGCATTCCTTTCAGGGTCTGCAGGAAGCGCGAGCCCTGTGCCCCATCGATCACCCGATGATCACAGCTCATCGTGATACGCATCCGAGGACGAACGACAACCTCTCCATTCACGACTACGGGCATCTCTTCGATGCCGCCCACCGCAAGAATGGCGGACTCAGGCGGGTTGATGATTGCCGTGAACTCATGGATACCGAACATCCCCAGATTCGAGACCGAGAACGTCGCACCGGTGTACTCATCAGGCATGAGCTTCTTCTCCCTCGCACGACCAGCGAGCTCTTTTACCTCGGACCCGATCTGGGCTAGGCCCTTGAGGTGAGCGTTCCGCACGATCGGCGTGATCAGCCCGTCCTCTACAGCGACGGCGACGCCGATGTGAATCGCATTGAAGCGACGAATGAAACCGTCTTGCCACTGGGCATTGCAGTTCGGGTGCTGCCGAAGCGCTCCGGCCACCGCCTTCAGCACGATGTCATTGATCGAGATCTTGCCACCCTCCCGTTCGAGCATCGCGTTGATGCTCTTTCGGGCCTCCATCACGCGGGCCATGTCGATGTCCATCGTGAGATAGAACGTCGGGACAGGTCCGATCGAAGTGACCAGACGCTTCGCAATTGTTTTGCGCATCTGCGACGTCGGCACGTCTTCGTACTCTGCCTCATTCGGCGTCCATGCCGCGACCACAACCGGCGACGAAGCCCTCACACCTGCGGCCTTCGCAGCCTCGACATCGCGCTTCACAATCCGGCCAGCCGGACCAGAACCCGCGACGCTCGACAGATCGACACCCATCTCTTCAGCCAACCGTCGGGCCAGGGGTGACGCCTTCACTCGGCCACCCGTTGCCACTGGCACAGCCGGGGCAGGTGCGTACTCAGCGACAGGGTGCGCAGCTACGGGTGCTGCCGCAGGCTCAGCGTTCACGGCCACTGGCGCGGAGGCCGCTTCGGGAGCCACAGGTGCTGCGACACCTCCGCCACCGACACCCTCGACCCCGGATATGTCCTCTTCAGCTCCCGCAATCACACCGATGATCGCACCGACTTCAGCGGTGCCCCCGGCTGGCAGAAAGATCTTCCGAAGGACGCCGTCGCCACGAGCGACGAGCTCCATGGTCGCCTTGTCCGTCTCGATCTCGGCAAGGATGTCACCGTTTGCGATCTCATCGCCCTCAGATTTGAGCCACTGTACCAGCTGGCCTTCCTCCATGGTCGGAGACAGCGCTTCCATATGGACTTTCGTGGTTGCCATCTATCGGCTCCCAACGCTCGCGCAGGCGAGCAAGATCGTGTGCATTAGCGGTAGAGGACCTTCTTCACAGCTTCAATGACGCGGGCGACTGACGGCTTCGCGAGCATCTCAAGATTCTTCGCATACGGCATCGGTATGTCGGCCTGCGTCACACGCAGTATAGGCGCATCGAGGTAGTCGAACGCCTCTTCCTGGATCATCGAGACGATCTGCGCACCTGTACCAGCATATGGCCATCCCTCTTCGAGGTAGACCAATCGGTTCGTTTTCTGTGCCGTTTCAAGAATCGCGTCCATGTCCAGCGGACGAATCGTCCGCAGATCAAGAACGTCTGCCTCGATGCCATCTTTTTCGAGCTTGGCAGCAGCCTGAAGGGCGACGTGGATCATTTTTCCATGCGTGATGATCGATACATCGCCACCCTCACGCTTCAGATCCGCAACGCCGAGAGGAATGATGAAGTCGTCATCCTCCGGCACTTCGCCCTTGATGTTGTAGAGGAGCTCACCTTCCATGAAGGCGACAGGGTCATTGTCCCTGATGGCCGCCTTCAGGAGGCCCTTCGCATCAGCGGGCGTGCCCGGAGTGACAACTTTGCAGCCGGGCGCATGGGAGTAGTAGGTTTCGCACGCTTGGGAGTGCTGAGCCGAGAGCTGCAGGGCTGCACCCGTAGGCCCACGGAACACCAGTGGCATCGGGAACTGCCCCTCGGACATGTAGAACATCTTCGCGGCGGAGTTAATCACCTGATCGATCGCCAGGAACGCGAAGTTGAAGGTCATGAACTCGACGACGGGCCGAAGACCCGCCATTGCAGCCCCAACGCTGAGACCGGTGAATCCAAGTTCACTGATTGGCGAGTCGACCACTCTCTGATCGCCGAACTCCGCCAGTAGGCCCTTGGACACCTTGTAGGCGCCGTCGTACTCGGCGACTTCCTCTCCTATCAGGAACACATCAGGGTCACGAGCCATCTCTTCGCGCAGGGCTTCGTTCAGCGCCTCGCGATACGTAATAACCGCCATCAGTGGGCCCCTTTCGATTCGTCGCGCCCATCAAAGAAGAGCCGTCCATTCGGATTGATCTCCGCCCACACGTTCCGGTAGAGCGCTTCCGGACTCGGCACCGGGGAGGCCTCCGCAAAGTCGGCCGCTTCCGATGAGATCTGACGAGCTTCTGCGTCCATCTCTTCGAGGGCCGCCTGGTCGAGCGCCCCCGCATTCATCAACTGATCCCGAAGGATCGCTATGGGGTCCTGTTCGGTCCTTGCCTTCTCGACCTCTTCGTTCGATCGGTAGGTCCCGGACACGGCGTCGGACATCGAGTGGCCTCGGAACCGATACGTCTGAAGGTCCACGAACTGGGGTCCGGCGCCGCCACGCACCTTGGCTGTGATGTCACGGAAGAAGGCGTAGGTCTCAAGCACATCCTGACCATTCACGACGTGAGCGTCCATACCATATGGGACAGCCTTGGCAGACATATCCGTCTCTGAGACCCGGGAGAACGCAGTCCCCATGCCGTATTCGTTGTTCTCGACGACGTAGATCGCTGGAAGACCCCAAATCGCAGCCATGTTCAGCGCCTCATGGAAGCCTCCCTGGTTTACGGCAGCATCACCCATGAAGACGATGACCACGGAATCTTCGCTGCGGTATTTGATCTTCCACGCGATGCCGGTCGCGAGCGGAACCTGCCCGCCGACGATGCCGTGGCCACCCATGAAGCGGCACTCGGCATTGAAAATGTGCATCGAACCGCCCTTCCCCCCCGAGGCGCCGTCGGCCTTACCATACAACTCGGCCATGACTGCATTAGGAGACACGCCCTTGGCAATCGCCTGGGTGTGCTCTCGGTAGGCGCTCATCACATAGTCGTCGTCGCGCAGCGGCTTGATGCTTCCGGCAGCGGCAGCTTCCTGACCAATATGGACGTGGCAAAAGCCGCCGATCTTTCCGATTGCATACCCCTCCTCGGTCTTCTCCTCGAAA
>Ga0308018_10000084_pt1 | contig 49089 bp, 43 predicted proteins | sample Neamet282_FD_203130 | JGI IMG/M metagenome (GOLD analysis project Ga0308018, IMG submission 203130) | Marine microbial communities from water near the shore, Antarctic Ocean - #282 | ecosystem: Environmental > Aquatic > Marine > Unclassified | place: Southern Ocean | collected 2014-10-01
TTGATGCATTCCGTCGTCCCGCGCCCCACAGTAGGTTCTGGGCGTTAAGGCGGGGTCCCGACGGACTTTCGCTTTCTCTTCGGGTTCTGTACTTTGCTCTCCAGATCCCGGAACTACCTAGTATCAGGCGAACGGAGGCAAGATGGCGACGGCGGAAATGGCTGGAAAGAAAGGCGAGGCCCAGAAGAAGAAGGCACTCGATACTGCGCTCACGCAGATTGAGCGTTCGTATGGCAAGGGCGCCATCATGCGGATGGGTGAGGATGGTGGTCCTCCGGCGATCGAAGCGATCCCTACAGGAGCGATCAATCTCGACGCCGCGATCGGGATTGGTGGAATTCCGCGGGGTCGCATCAGCGAAATTTATGGCCCGGAGTCGTCAGGAAAGACGACGATATGCCTCCAGGTGATCGCCAACGCACAGCGGTTGGGCGGAGTCGCTGCGTTCATCGATGCTGAGCACGCACTCGACATAGGGTACGCGCGGAAGCTCGGGGTCGACGTCGACAATCTGCTCGTCTCCCAGCCGGATACTGGTGAGCAGGCGCTTGAAATTGCCGAGGTCCTGATCCGGAGCAACGCGATCGATGTTGTCGTAATCGACTCCGTCGCTGCGCTGGTGCCCCGCGCCGAAATCGAAGGTGAAATGGGTGACAGCCATGTCGGGTTGCAGGCACGGCTGATGAGCCAGGCGCTCCGCAAACTGACAGGTGCCGTAAACCGGTCGAACACCTCGGTCATCTTCACGAATCAGATTCGTGAGAAGATCGGCGTAATGTTCGGAAGCCCTGAGACCACATCGGGCGGACGGGCCCTGAAGTTCTATGCCTCGGTGCGCCTCGACATCCGTCGTATCGGCGCCATCAAGGATGGCCAGGACATCACTGGAAACCGGACGCGCGTAAAGGTGGTGAAGAACAAATGCGCACCACCGTTCAAGCAGGCTGAGTTCGACATTCAGTACAACGAAGGCGTGAGTCACGCCGCGCTGCTGGTGGATATCGGCGTCGAGCACGAAATCGTCGACAAGTCCGGTTCATGGTTCTCGTATGGAGATCTTCGGTTGGGACAGGGTAAGGAGAACTCGAAAGTCTTCCTGCTCGACAATCCGGATATTGCCATGGAAATCGAGGTGCGTGTCCGTGAGGCGCTCGGATTGGGACCGTTGAAGGACGATCCCTCTGCCAATGATACGAAGGCGAGTGCAGATGGGGCTGCGGAGGTGTCCGCTACCGACTGAGTTCGGATCCGTAAGAAGCCTCGGGGGCCCCGGACGACAGATTCGTCCGGGGCCCTTACCTTTGGCGTCACCTCTACCTCCTGAGCGGCCTGAGCCGCTAATGATGCAATGAAGACTGCCGACATTCGCAGCCGCTTTCTCGAATTCTTCAAGGAGCGCGGACATGAGGTGCATCCGAGCGCATCCCTTGTCCCGAGCGATGACCCGACGTTGCTCTTCACGAATGCTGGGATGGTGCCCTTCAAACGGGTATTTCTCGGGCAGGAAGATCTGGGCTACAAGCGTGCGGCCTCATCCCAGCGCTGTGTTCGCGCCGGGGGGAAACACAACGACCTCGAGGAGGTCGGCATCACGACGAGGCACCACACCTTCTTCGAGATGCTCGGCAACTTTTCGTTCGGTGACTACTTCAAGACCGAAGCGATCAGGTTTGCGTTCGATCTTTTGACGAAGGAGTACGGCCTCGATCCAGAGCGTCTGTACGCCACTGTTCATCACACCGATGACGAGGCGGCTCAGCTATGGGCCGAAGACATCGGACTACCTGCAGAGCGGATCTATCGGCTGGGAGATAAGGACAATTTCTGGCAGATGGCCGATACCGGTCCATGCGGGCCCTGTTCAGAGCTGCACTACGACCTGCGCGAGAATCGCACGCCGGTGGCCAGCAGTGAGGAATTCGAGGAACTCAATGAGTCAGGCCAGATCGTAGAGCTTTGGAACCTGGTATTCATGCAGTTCGACCGAGACCCCGACGGGACGCTGCACCCGCTTCCGGCTCCTTGTGTCGACACCGGACTTGGGCTCGAGCGGGTGGCTGCTGTGCTGCAAGGAGTGGATTCCAACTACCACACCGATCTCTTCGAGTCGATTCTCGAGCGGGTCGCGGAGTTGGTTGGCCGCCCTTACGATCGTGCCGCCGAAGAGGGGGTCAGCTATCGGGTGCTCGCTGATCACGCGAGGGCCGTGGCGTTTCTCCTTTCGGACGGGGTATACCCGGCGAATGACGGTCGCGGTTATGTCCTCCGCAGAATTCTTCGCAGAGGTGTGCGACACGCCTGGCTGCTGGGACGCAGGGAGCCGACGTTGGTGGGCGTGGTCGGAGCCGTAATCGACACGATGCGCTCGGCCTACCCGGAACTCGAAGAGCGTCGGGAGCACATCGAAAGTGCCACCCGAGCCGAAGAGGAGCGTTTCCTTTTGACGATCGAGGGCGGCATGCAGCGGTTTTCGGAACTCGCGTCAGGTGACGGAGGGGAGATCCCAGGGGAAGAAGCCTTCAAGCTCTATGATACCTTCGGCTTCCCGCTGGACCTCACGCAGCTCATCGCGGAGGAGAAGGGATACTCGGTCGACGTACTTGCTTTCGAAACCGCACTTGAGGCGCAGCGGGCCCGGTCACGAGCCGATCGCGCCGCCGGGAGTGTCGGCGGTGTGGTAGAGGACAACGGTGAAGGGTGGACGACGCTCGGGAACGGCGAACAAGCGTTCGTCGGATATGAGTCACTCTCCGTGGAAACGACGGCCCTTCGCTACAAGGATACGGCCGCTGGTCTGGGCCTTTTGCTTGCTGAGAACCCGTTCTACGTGGAGAGCGGCGGACAGGTTTCTGATGGTGGCACTGTCCAGGGGCAGGGCTGGTCCATGGAAGTGGAACGGCTCGCAAAGGTACTGGGCGGCACTGCTGTCTTCGGCAGGGTCAAGGGCTCCTTCCCTGGTGAGGCTCGCACACTGACGGTCCGCGCTGAGGTGCCGCGCGGCTTACGCAACGACACGGTTCGCAACCACACTGCGACTCACCTGCTGCACGCGGCGCTCCGCTCGGTCCTCGGCGACCACGTCGCTCAGAAAGGATCGCTCGTTGCTCCGGACCGACTTCGCTTTGATTTCGCCCACAACGCTCCGATGACCGATGAGGAGCGAGGCAAGGTTGAGTCGATCATAAATGACGAAATCTGGGCCAATCATCCCGTCCAAATTGCGACCCGATCATATGACGAGGCAGTCGCGGCAGGAGCGATGGCCCTTTTCGGTGAGAAGTACTCTGATGTGGTGCGCGTGGTGAATGTCCCGGGGGTGAGCATGGAACTCTGCGGCGGAGTGCATGTCCGGAGTACGGGTGACATCGGCCTCTTCCGCATCGCGGGTGAGTCCGGGGTGGCCGCTGGAGTGCGCCGGATCGAAGCCCTGACGGGTCGGGGCGCTCATGGATACTTCGCCGAACAGGACCGGACGCTTCGCGAGGCCGCAGTCGCGTTGAAGACGCAGCCCGACAGCCTCGTTAGACGGGGGGAGGAATTGCTCGCAGAGAAGGCCGAACTGGAATCGCTCCTGGACGAACTGAGACAGGGCGGTAATGGAGGAGAGTCCGTCATTCTCGAGGAAACAGTTGCGATCGACGGTGGTGGCTCGAGCTCCTATCGCGGAGTCCGATTGCGCGCTCGCGATATCGACGACGCGAGGAAGTGGGGCGACGCGTTCCTGGCGGCAGGCGAAAGTGGTGTGGCTGTGCTGGCAGCGGAGTTGCCGGGGGACAAGAAGGCTTTGTTCGCCTTCGTAACCGACGATATGATCTCTCGTGGGGTTAGTGCTGACGCAGTTGTGAGGGAGGTTGCGGCGCTCGTGGGTGGTCGGGGAGGAGGTCGACCGCACATGGCTCAGGCGGGTGTGGAAGATCCTGCCCGCTTGGACGAAGCTCTGAATGCGGGTGCCGTCGCGGTGCGCACGCTACTGGGCGGCGAGAGCGCGTAGCGTGATCGATTCCGCCTGGTTCGAAGCGCGCCGACCGCGCCCGCCCGCTGGCCTGAGCCAGGCGATGGCGCAGGCAGTTGGTGCTGCGCGGACCGAACAAAGTGAGGGTGGCCCGAGTGGAACGGATTCCATCCGTCTCAGCAATGAGTGTGCGCTGGGGCCAGCCGCCGGTGACCTTCTCAAGGCAGCGGGAGCAGCGCTAGGGCCAGACCGGAATAGTGCATTCTCCCTCCTCGCGGCGGATGGCCTTCTGACGTATGCGTGTGAAGTTGCGCTTGATTCCGGCGACCCGGTGATGGCCATGCGAAGGCTTCTCGCAGACGTGTCCTCGTCATGATTATCCATGATGCGAACTCGCTCGTGGATATCCACAGCCATCTGGTGCCGGTTGTCGATGATGGTGCGAAGCACCTTCCCGTATCCGATCTGCCGCAATCTCCTCATATCATAGATCCGATTCGGGGCATGATTCGCAGGCGCGATATCCGACCTGCACGGCAGAGCCGATGAGTGCGCGGGAAGCGGTGGCTCCGCATCTGGCAGAGCCCCACGCTGTGACCGCCGCGGTCATCGAATCAATGCCTGAAGCGATCGATCAGCTAGCCGACAGGATCTCCGCGACAGTTGATTCCGGAGGTACGCTTTTTTTCTGCGGGAATGGCGACTCAGCAGCGGATGCGCAGCACCTCGCCGCCGAGTACGTCGTACGCTTCACGAGCGACCGCCGGCCCATCGCTGCGCTGGCCCTCACGACGGACCAGTCCGTCCTGACCGCGTCCGGTAACGACTTCGGATTCACGTCGGCCTTCGACCGGCAGGTTCACACTCTTGGCCGGAAGGGAGATCTCTTGGTCATGCACTCCACGAGCGGAGACTCGGAGAACCTTCTGCGGGCCGCGTCAGCTACGCGCGAGATCGGTGTGGAAACCGCAGCGTTGCTTGCTCGAGATGGGAGAAGGCTGCTGGGTGTCGTGGATTTCGCACTCGTCGTCCCCACCGAGTCCACCGCACGAGCTCAGGAGATGCACCTTTTGATCGGGCACATCGTCTGTGACATCGTGGAAGAAGCTCTCTCCGGATGAATGGGCTGAGACTGGCTCCACCTCAGGCAGTCGTGTGGATTACGCAGACACTTGAGGATTCCCAATTCGAGACATGGGCTGTTGGCGGTGCGGTGCGGGACGCTCTGATCGGCCGAGCATCGGGAGATTGGGATATCACGACCCAGGCGACACCCTCGGAGGTTCGCAGGCTTTTCCGTCGGACCGTGCCGATCGGCATCGAGCACGGCACGATCGGAGTTATCGCGCGCGATGGTGTGATGTACGAAGTGACGACGTTTCGGAGAGACGTTGAAACGGACGGTCGACATGCTGTCGTGGCCTTTGCCGATACCCTCGACGAGGATCTCGGGAGGCGGGACTTCACCATCAACGCCATCGCGTGGCACCCCCTGACCGACGCCTTCGCTGATCCGTTCGACGGTGCGAGCGACCTGGAGCAAGGAACCGTGCGGACCGTAGGAAGTCCGAATGAGCGCTTCCGAGAGGACTACCTGAGAATTCTTCGCGGATTCCGTTTTGCCGGGCGTTTCGACTTCGACATCCACGAGGATACCTGGTCCGCGTCGTGCGATCTGGTGCCGCAGCTCACGTCACTGTCGCCCGAACGGATCCGCGAAGAGTTGCTCAAGATTCTGGCCACGCACTCGCACCCTAGCCGAACACTCGAATTGTATCGCGCCTCGGGTGCGGTCGGTGTGCTGTTCCCTGAACTCGAGCGCCTCTCGGTCCCGGAACCGAAGTCCGCGCCAGGGGAAACCTCGGTCGAGTGGAAGGGTGCACTCGCCACGATAGACGTGCTCCCCGTGGGCCGGCCTCATCTTCGCCTTGCCGGGTTGCTTCGGGGGCTGTCGCCCGATGAAAGCGCCGCGATCCTAGTTCGGTTGAAGCTCTCGAACATCGTAACCGATGCAGTCGCTCGGCTGGCTGCCGCTTCGCCACTCCCGGGGGCCGATGAGACGGACGCCGATGTGCGGCGTTGGTTAAGCCGCCTTGGCGCTGACCGCATGACTCTCGTAGCGAGGCTCGATCTCGCCGAGGCACGCACACACTCAGGAGCGGAACCCCGGCCGGCCGCCATCGTGGAGCGCTGGCAGAGGGCTCGGGCCATCCTTCGGAGCACGCCCCCGCTCACGGTAGGGGCCCTGAAGATCGATGGTAGAGGACTTAGGGCGATGGGGTTGAAGCCAGGGCCTATCTTCGGTGAGATCCTCGACCAGCTGCTGGAGGAGGTGTTGGAGGAACCAGTGCTGAATGAACGGACGGCTCTCGAACGCCGGGTGGCTGAGATCAGCGCACAGCGGAGGTCTGATGGCTGATCTCGATCTCTTTGCGGGAGACGGGCCGTCCAGTTCAGGCGCCGGCAGCGAAACCCATGGGTCGGCGGATATGTCAATCGACAGGTCGGCTCCTCTCGCGGCCCGAATGCGACCTCGGACGCTCGATGAGTTCCGTGGCCAGGATCACCTTCTTGGGTCGGGGCGAGCCGTCCGAGCGATGCTCGCCTCCGGACATGTAAGCAGCATGATTCTCTGGGGACCGCCGGGTAGCGGAAAGACGACACTCGCCCGGCTCGTCGCGGCGGAATCCGGGGTCATGTTCGTGCCGTTCAGCGCGGTCACTGAAGGTGTGGCTCGAGTTCGCGAGATCATTGGCGAGGCAGGGCAGCGCCTGAAGGCCACGGGCCGACGGACGATACTCTTCTGCGACGAGATTCATCGTTTCAACAAGGCGCAACAAGACGCATTTCTACCCCATGTCGAGGCCGGGACGATCATTCTGGTCGGGGCTACCACCGAGAATCCCTCGTTCGAGATCGTTCGCCCGCTGCTTTCTCGTGCTCCGGTATACCTGTTGGAGGCCCTTCAACCCGACGAACTCGAATCGATTCTCCGGGATGCGCTCTCGGCTGAGCATGGTCTGGCCGACTTGGGCGTCGAAGCGTCTGATGAAGCCCTTCGCTTTATTGCCGAGGCCGCGGACGGAGACGCCCGGCGCGCCCTCGGAGTGCTGGAGGCCGCGGCCCAACTCGCAGGTGCTGGCGGTGACCTTGGAGTCGAAGCGGCTCGTGAGGCCCTGCAGCACCGCTTCGCGACGTACGACAAGAGCGGGGAAGAGCACTACAACCTCATCTCAGCCCTTCATAAGTCGATTCGGGGCAGCGACCCGGATGCGGCGCTGTACTGGCTCGCCCGGATGATCGATGGGGGAGAGGACCCGCTGTACATCGCTCGCAGGCTTGTCCGGATGGCGGTTGAAGATATCGGCCTGGCCGATCCGGCGGCACTCACGAACGCCATTGTGGCACGGGAGGCGTACCAGTTTCTCGGATCACCGGAGGGTGAACTCGCGATTGCCCAGGCCGCGTTGTATCTCGCCACGGCACCGAAGTCGAACCGGGCCTATGCGGCGTGGAAAAGCGCGAAGAGAAGGGCTCGCGAGACTCCATCGGCCCCCGTCCCGTTCCACATTCGAAATGCTCCGACGGGCCTCATGAAGGACCTTGGGTACGGGAAGGGCTATCAGTACGATCCGGAGTCTGAGGACGGAATTTCCGACCAGACCTACCTGCCGGAAACGCTTTCTGGGGAGCGGTATTACGAACCGGGACGCTTCGGCTTCGAGAAGACCATCCGAGAGCGTCTCAAGTGGTGGGGAGAACGGCGCGGAAGTCTCGAGATTCCGGGTGATCAGAAAGGCTCAGAGGAAGCGTGATCGCCCCTATGGACCGATGGCTTCCTTGGGTATCGTTCAGGGGTACTCCTCTCGGGAATCGGTCCTGCCTGGACCGGAGGTGAACGATCCCGACGCAACTCATCGATCTTCAGACTCCTGTTGACCGGGTCGTCCTCGTCGGCGCCCCTTCACGGACGCTGTCCCGCGATCTTGCCGATGAACATCTGCTCGAACTGGGCCGCCTCACGGACACAGCCGGTGGCGAGGTTGTTGGCGAACTCACGCAGCGCGTGCATTCGCCGCACGCGCGTTTCTATCTAGGGGAAGGGAAGGCGAAGGAACTCAAGGCGCTTGTTGAGGAAGCCGAGGCTGACCTGGTCGTCTTCGACGAGGAGCTGAGTCCTGCCCAAGGAAAGAATCTGGAGCAGCTGATCGACGTCAGGGTGATGGATCGCTCTGAGCTGATCCTCGACATCTTTGGGACCCGTGCAAGATCTCGAGAGGCTCGCATGCAGGTCGAGCTCGCCCAGCTTCAGTACTTACTTCCTCGTCTTAGTCGGATGTGGAAGCACCTGTCTCGGATTCGAGGCGGAATCGGTCTCCGCGGGCCCGGTGAGACGCAGCTGGAAACCGACCGTCGGTTAATTGGGACCCGAATCGGCGAACTCCGTCGTAAGCTGAAGGCTGTAGCCAAGGCACGGGCTGTTCAGCGACAGGGACGGGAAGGCTCGTTCAGAGTTTCGCTCGTCGGGTACACAAACGCTGGGAAGTCTTCGCTGCTGCGGGCGCTGTCTGGGTCGGATATTTTCGTAGAGGATCGGCTGTTCGCGACCCTCGATTCGGCCACGCGCAGTGTCTCTCTCGGGTCGGGCCTTGAGGCACTGATCACCGACACAGTCGGCTTCATCCGGAAGCTTCCCCACCACCTGGTTGCCTCATTTCGCTCGACCCTGGAGGAGGCTCAAGAAGCGGACGTGCTACTCCACGTCATCGATGCCTCACACTCCGACTGGGAAGAACAGCGCGCGGTTGTGCTTGAGGTTCTCCATGACCTTGACCTCGACAAGCGTGAGAAGATCCTCGTGTTCAACAAGGTGGACCGGATCACGCATCAGGAGGAAGATGCCTTGAGCGTCCGTATTCGCTCCCTTGATCCGACGCCGGCCGTTTTCGTCTCGGCACACGATCCAGACACGCTCGAGGCGCTCTGCGAAACACTTCGCGCCCGGGTTCGGGGGCGCATGGCGAGTGTCATCGTGACAATTCCTGTGTCCGATGGAGAGACGATCGCGACCGTCTACCGAGAGGGCGAGGTTCGGCACCGAACGGACGAGGGGATGGAGGTTTTGTTGACTGCAAGGGTTCCGAAGAGACTCGTCGGAAGGCTGAGCGGCCGCAGCGGTATCGTTGTGGAGGAGGTGACATGAGTCTCCGCTCGGTGACCATCGTGGGGCCGGGACGCATGGGCCTCACGCTTGGCATGGCCCTCGCCCAATCTCGCGAAGTGCGCAGTCTGACCGTCTTTGGGCGCCATCCGGAGCCGCCCGCCCACCCGCTGTTCGTGAAGGACATGGCGCGGTACGTCTTCGGAGTCGAGCCACTCGAACGGGATTCCACGGTCGTGTTGCTCGCCGTGCCTGATGCACACGTTCCGGAGGCTGCTCACGCACTGGCGGCACAGGGCCCGGCCCCAGAAGGCTGTTCGAGTTTTCACCTTTCGGGGGCGCTCCCGACGGACGTCCTGGAGCCCCTCTACCATCAGGGATACGGGATTGGGTCATTCCACCCTCTGGTCGCGGTATCCCACCCGATGACGGGGGCCGATCACATCCCCGGATCCTACGTGGCAGTCACTGGTGCTCCTGAGACCGTCCGCACGGCGCGCCTAGTTGCAGACGCCATCGGCATGTCGATGTTCGCGGTCCCGGCCTCGCGCCGAGCGCTCTATCACGCTGCCGTCGTGATGGCGAGTAGTTATCTGATTCCAATGCTCGGACTCTCGGCCCGACTGATGGAGCGAGCGGGGATCGACCCGGATGATGCGACGACAGCGCTCATCCCGCTTGTACGCAGCACCCTAGCGAGCGTTGAGGAACACGGGTTTCCGGACTCGTTGCGGGGGCCGATCGCGAGAGGGGACCTCGAGACCACTGCGCTGCATCTGCGCGCGCTCGACGCTGGGGACCAACACTTATATGCGCTCGTCGGATCCGAAGTGTTGCGAATCGGAGCCGATGGGCTGGATCCTCGGATCGTCGAGGAGATGAAAGAAATGTTCGACCGGTATGTCGGACTCGAGACCACACGTATCGGGACAGGGGAGTGATATGCGGCTCTACGTGAACATTGATCATGTCGCCACGGTGCGGCAGGCTCGGATGACTGATGAGCCCGATCCGGTGCGGGCGGCAGTACTGGCCGAACTGGGGGGCGCGGACGGGATTACCGTCCACCTCAGGGAGGACCGCCGGCATATCCAGGACCGTGATGTTCGTGTCCTCATGGAGACCGCCAGAACGGCAGTCAATCTCGAGCTAGCGGCGAGCTCGGAAATCTTGGCGCTCGCTTGTGAGTGGCGCCCGATGCAGGCCACGCTCGTCCCCGAAAAGCGTCAGGAAGTGACGACAGAAGGAGGCCTTGCCCTTTCCCACGACGCGCAACGAAGCACGACGGGAGAGGCGCTGAGGCAACTGTCCGACGCCGGCGTCCGAACATCACTGTTCATTGATCCGGAGGAGGCCGCCATTCAGGTCTCTGTCGATCTCGGAGCTGATGCGATCGAGCTGCACACCGGGGAGTACGCGAACGCCAGCGGCGAGGAACGAGTGTGTCAGCTGCGGCGCCTGGAGCATGCGGCCGAGTGCGCGCGGGCTGCGGGCTTGGGAGTGCATGCTGGTCACGGCCTGACCTACGAGAACGTCGCCCCGGTTGCCGCAATTTCGGCGCTGGAAGAACTCAACATCGGACATAGCGTCGTGTCTCGAGCGGTCTTTACCGGAATGGAGGCGGCAGTGCGTGACATGGCCGCGATCCTGACGCGGGCACGCGTGGAATGAAGACGTGGGCCAAGGCCATCATCGGGATCACGGTCACCGTTTTTGCGCTCTGTTGGGTCCTGCGGGACGTGGACTTCACTGAGGTCCTTTCGCAGATCGCACAGGGCAATTTTCTGTTGCTCGCGGCATCCGTATTCGTGGCGACCTTTGGCTTCTTTATTCGTGCCCTTCGCTGGAAGGTCCTGCTCACTCCGATAAAAGCCGATACCCGACTCCGTTCACGGTTTGCAGGGGTCTCGATCGGTTTCATGGCGAACAACCTCCTTCCGGGACGTGCTGGGGAGCTGGCTCGCCCGCTGGCATTTAGCAAAATGGAACCCGTCAGCGTGACGGCAGCCTTCGGTTCGCTCGTCGTAGAGCGCTTCATGGACGGCGTCGTGTTGCTTCTGTTTCTGGTTATCCCGCTCCTGTTGCCGAGCTTCCCTGCGACCGATGCTCTCACCACGGGCTACGGCCTGTCTCTGTTCAATTTCGCGATTGCGCTTGTACTCGGCGTGCTCGCGGTGCTCGTGATCATGGCTGCGTTACCGAAGGTATTCATGCGGATCGCGGAGGCGGTGACGTCATTCGTCCCGCAGCCCACTGCCGGGAAGATCACGTCGTGGCTTCGTGGTCTACTGGAGTCGATCACGATCATGCGCGAGCCCAAGCTGCTCATCGCGGGCTTCGCGTGGTCGCTGTTCTTCTGGACGTGGCACGGTCTGTCCTTCTGGCTCGGCATGCTCGCTTTCGGAATCGATACCGGCTGGGTTTCAGCGATCTTTACTGAGGCGGTGGTCGGATTTGCGGTGGCTTTGCCGGCGGCACCCGGTTTCTTCGGCACCTTCCATGCTGGCGTGAGCTTTGCGCTAACGACTGTTTACGGGGTGCCGGACCCGCAGGCTCTGGCTTTCGCGTTTGCGTATCACTTCGGCGGCTGGATTCCCATCACTGCCATCGGTTTGTGGTACACCTGGAAACTTGGCTTGTCACTGGGCGAGGTCGGTGGAGGTGGCGGCACCGAGGACGGTGTCAGCCCTCAGGGTGACGCTGCTCAGCCGTCCGTTGGTGTAGAAGAACACACACGCTGATGACCGCGCGGCGCTCTGCGAGCACGCTTGCTCCCGCGAAGATCAACCTCTTTCTGCGCGTCTTGCACCGGAGACCGGACGGGTATCGGGAGCTTGAGACGTTGTTCCAGGCAGTGTCTCTCTACGATCGGGTACGGGTGCACCTTGAGCCCGCGGGTACTTCTTCCATCCGCCTCGAGGTTGTCGGCGCCGATCTTGGGCCGAACCGTGACAATCTGGCCTGGCGCGCTGCCCAGTCGTTTCTCTCCAGCTTCGCGATGTCCGCCCGAGTCGAGATCGAACTCGAGAAGCATATTCCTGCCGGTGCTGGACTGGGAGGGGGCTCATCCGACGCTGCCGCCGTCCTGAGGTGCATGGCTGCGCTCACCGGGGTTTCCGACGACAACGCACTTCACCGTGTGGGGACTCGCCTCGGTTCGGATGTCCCGTTCTTCTTGGGAGCGCCTCTGGCAATCGGTCGGGGGAGGGGGGAGGAGTTGACTGAAGTGAGTGCGCTCCCGCGGAGACCAGTGGTACTGGCGCTGCCACCCGTGCATCAGCCCACGGTGGAGGCCTTCAGAATGCTCCCTGAAGAAGACGTCCACGGAGGCACCCGCGTCGTGCCCCTCCGCGAGGACCTCAACTGGGATCAGGTCGACGAGTGGTCCGAGAACGACTTCGAGGCCGCGGTGGTCGATCTTCACACTGAGGTCCAAGACTCGCTCGACGCCCTCGTTGACGCCGGCGCGGACGTGGCTGGCTTGTCGGGCAGCGGAAGTGCCTGCTTCGGTTGTTTCGATTCGGATGAGGTCGCGTCCGCGGTCGCAACGACTCTTTCTGCACGTCTCGGGTGGCGGTTCGTCGCTGTCTCGACAGAGTCTTCGCTCCCGACGATCACGGAGAGCTGACAGGGGGTTGAACCGCCGACCCTCTCTCCGGTAACATTCCGGCACTGGCCCGTCGTCCAATGGCAGGACACCGCTCTTTGGCAGCGGTAATGATGGTTCGAATCCATCCGGGCCAATTTCGAGCGCCGTGCCACACGCGATGTGGTGTGGATAGCTTAAAGGAAGTGACAGGGCTCAGGTTCAGGGCAGAAACGCTTCGGCTTGAGGTCTCTGTCGTCCGGACGGACCGGGGGATGCTCAGTCCTGTCGAGAGCTTTCTCGGGCTGAGTACGCCTCCACCGCCGCTGACCCTGTTCGTGGGAGGAAGCAGCGCCTGATGGACTAGGTCACGCCTTCCACTGCCCCGATCTCGACCTCCCGCCGCTGAAGGATGGGCGATATAAGATCCGGCTCGTATTGCGAACCGCAGATCTCTCCGATGCGGTCTCCTCCCTCGATTTCGAAGTCAAGCGGAATCCGTTGACCGTCTTGAGGGTCCTCTCTAGCTTTTTGTGCTGTCTCGTCGCGCGCCACTGGCACTTCCCACCCCACCCCCCATCGGAATGGACGACACTTACAGACGGGGTCCGCTACTTCTGCTGGCCGGCCGAGCAAATCGTCCACTCGCCGCCGAAATCGGGGAGATCATCGGGGAGTCACCAGACGCCGCGACGATCAAGCAGTTCGCGGATGGCGAGATCTTCGCTCGGATCGATCGAAATGCGAGAGGACGGGACGTCTACATCGTGCAGACGACGAGCGCACCCGCCGACAACATCATGGAGCTTCTGCTTCTGATGGATGCGGCACGCAGGGCATCCGCTGCACGCGTGACGGCGGTCATCCCCTATTTCGGGTACGGACGTCAGGATCGTAAAGATCAACCCCGTGTCGCGATCGGTGCAAAGCTTGTCGCCAACCTCATCGTCGCGGCTGGTGCTGACCGAGTCATCTCGATCGACTTCCATCAGCATCAGATCCAGGGTTTCTTCGACATCCCTGTCGATCATCTGTACGCTGCGCCCGTCATCACCCGCTACTTCCGGAATCTTGGGCTCGAAAATCTCGTGGTGGTCGCGCCAGATGTGGGCTCCGCGAAGATGGCGAGGGGTTACGGCAAGCGACTGGGAGCGAGCTTCGCGATCATCGACAAGCGACGCACTGAGGCGAATACGTCGGAAGTGTTGAATGTCGTCGGTGACGTGGAAGGCCGGAATTGCCTCCTCGTTGACGACATGGTCGATACGGCGGGGACGCTGGCCAACGCGGTGGTGGCATTGAAGGAGCGCGGCGCGAAGACGGTGTATGCTGCCGCGACACACGCAGTGTTCTCAGAGCCCGCTGTGGAGCGCCTGAGTGCATCTCCACTCGAGGAGATGGTGGTTACGAACACGATTGCGATCCCGAAAGAGAAGCAGTTCAGCAACCTTAGGATCCTGTCTGTAGCGGATTTATTGGCGAAAGCAATCGATCACGTGCATTCGAACGAGTCCGTGAGTGAGCTCTTTGAGATGCTGCCGGATGACTGAGGGAAAGGGCCCTGGGAGACCCTGGGGGCCGACTAATCAGAGGAACATATTATGGCGAACGAAGCGACACTGAAGGCTGAAGCTAGAGTCGGTACCGGCAAGGGCGTTGCGCGGAAGCTCCGTGCGATCGGAAAACTTCCTGCCGTCGTGTACGGCGGTGACACCGCCGTACTCCACCTCTCTCTCGACACCCACGACGCAGAGCTCCTGTTTCACCGGATCTCCGTGGACAACACGATTATCGACATCGAAGTCGATAGCGAGAAGGAGCCGATTCCCACACTGGTGCGAGACATTCAGACGCATCCCTGGAAGGCATCTCTCCTTCATGTCGACTTCCTGCGCATTCAAAAGGGTGTCGCGATCGAAGTGGACATCCCGCTTTACTTGATCGGGATCCCGACAGGCGTCTCCGTTGAGGGCGGCGTCATTGAGCAGATCGTGCACGATCTGTCTGTTCGCTGCATCCCGTCGAAGATCCCTGAGTCCATCGAGGTGGACGTCTCGGAACTGGCGCTCGGCGGCGTTATGCACGTTTCGGATCTGACCCTCGGTGAGGGCGTCGAGGCGATGATGGCACCGGGACAGACGATCTGTATGGTCTCGCAGCCCAGAGCTGAGGTAGTGAAGGAGACTACCGAGGACGAAGAGGGTGTCGTGGTCGAAGAAAGTGTTGAGGGTGGTGACGACGCGTCCTGATTCGCTAGCTGATCAGGCTGTCGAGTGAAGGTTGTACTCGGGCTCGGGAACCCCGGGCCCGACTACGACTCCACTCGACACAACGTGGGCTGGTGGGTCGTGGATCGGTTGGCGTATGACTGGGATTTTGGGCCCTTCCAGAGGAGTGGAAAAGCCCACATAAGTGAAGGAGTCGTGGAAGGGTGCGAGGTTCGGCTCATGAAGCCTACGACGTACATGAACAGAAGTGGCCTCGCGGTGCGGTCGCTACGTGAACTCGACGGGTTCGATCCAGCGGAGGACCTCCTCCTTGTCGTCGATGACGCCGCGCTCGACGTGGGTCGCGTCCGCTTTCGACCTGAGGGCGGGGCGGGGGGACACAACGGATTGAAGTCGGTCTCGGGCGCGCTGCAGTCGAACGGTTATGCGCGACTCCGAGTCGGGGTCGGGAAGAAGCCGGACGGCGAAGACCTCGCCGAATGGGTTCTCGGACCGATGCCGAAAGAGGAGGAGGATACTGTAGTGGGATTACTCCCGGAGCTGACTGAGGCCGTCGAGGCCTGGGTCGCTGAGGGAGTCGAGGCGGTGATGAACCGCTTCAATCGATAAGACGAACACACTCAGCGCACGACGAACCAGAGGAAAGACAATTCGATGAATTTCGTCGACCTAACCGAATACGCCTGGATGCTCGCCCTTTTGGGACTCGCCATTTCTGGCGCGATCTATGGCTATGTGAAGAAGCAGGATCCCGGTAACGAGATGATGGTGGATCTCGGTGAGCAGATTCATGATGGCGCGATGGCGTTTCTACGTCGCGAATACACCGTCCTCGCGGCATTCGTGGTGGTGGTCGCGGGCCTACTCGCCTATGCCATCGCTTTGACTTCGGCTGCCGCGTATCTCTTTGGCGCCCTGAGCTCTGTCGCTGCAGGCTTCGCGGGTATGAAGGCTGCCACGAGAGCGAATACACGGACGTCTGCGGCTGCGAATGACCACGGCCAGGGCAAGGCACTGCGTGTCGCGTTCTTTGGTGGAGCCGTGATGGGTCTCGCAGTAGCCGCCCTCGGCATGCTGGGGCTCGGCGTTCTTTACTATATATACGGCGCGCCCGCGAGCAGTGGAGATGAATTCGAGCTCTACGCCCAGATCGTTTCGGGCTTCGCGATGGGCGCCAGCTCGATCGCGTTGTTCGCTCGCGTCGGTGGGGGGATTTTCACGAAGGCCGCTGACGTCGGTGCTGACCTCGTAGGAAAGCTCGAAGCGGGAATTCCGGAGGATGACCCTCGGAACCCGGCCACGATCGCCGACAACGTCGGGGACAATGTCGGTGACGTCGCCGGCATGGGCGCGGACATTTTCGAGTCATACGTTGGCTCGATGGTCGCGACCATCGCGATTGGAGCTTCTATCCCGGCATTGGCGGGGAGTCGTTCGGCAGCGATCGCCCTCCCGCTCATGACCGCGATGGTCGGCCTTGTTGCGTCGCTCATCGGCATCGCGGCGATGAAGGTTCTGGAAAAACGCCATCCGGCGCATGCGCTCCATGGCACCACGTGGATTGCCGGCGCACTGTTCCTCGGAATGATGTGGTTTGTCGTCCAGAGCATGGGCATCACGTTCGCCGGTGAGAACTTTCCGGCTCATGGCCCCTGGATCGCGATTGTCGCCGGAACAGTGGCGGGCGTCCTGATTGGGATGGTCACGCAGTACTACACCTCCGCCAAGCCTGTCGACCAGATCGCGGAAGCGAGTCAGACAGGCGCCGCCACGAACATCATCATGGGGCTGGCCGTCGGCATGGAGTCGACCGCGATTCCGGTGATGCTCATCTGCGGCGCGATCTGGACTGCGTTCAGCTTCGCCGGTCTGTACGGCATCGGTATCGCCGCTGTCGGTATGCTGGCCACGGTTGGGGTCACGATGTCCGTCGACGCGTACGGTCCAATCGCGGACAATGCCGGTGGGATCAGCGAGATGGCTGGGCTCGGCCCGGAAACTCGTGAGATCACGGACTCACTCGATGCGATCGGCAACACGACAGCTGCGATCGGTAAGGGCTTCGCGATCGGCTCTGCGGCTCTTACTGCGCTGGCACTTTTCTCGGCCTACGCTGCTGCGACCAACTTGGAGACGATCAACATCATGGAGCCGATGGTTGTCATCGGGCTTCTCCTGGGTGGGATGCTGCCGTTCCTCGTGGGCGCCATGACCATGACCGCGGTCGGTAGAGCTGCGCAGGGTATGGTCGAAGAAGTCCGTCGTCAGTTCCGGGAAATTCCGGGAATCATGGAAGGCACGGCGAAACCGGATTCGGCTCGTTGCGTGGACATCTCCACGAAGGCGGCGCTCAGAGAGATGGTACTCCCCGGAGTTACGGCGATTCTCTCTCCAGTTATCGTCGGGAAGTTTCTGGGTGTAGAGGCGCTCGGAGGCCTGCTCGCAGGTGCGACTGTCACGGGCGTCCTGATGGCGCTGTTCATGGCCAACGCAGGTGGGGCTTGGGACAACGCGAAGAAGTATATCGAGGGTGGAGCATACGGCGGCAAGGGGTCGGATCCGCACAAGGCCGCGGTGGTCGGGGATACGGTCGGCGATCCTTTCAAGGACACGTCAGGCCCATCACTGAACATCCTCATCAAGCTGATGAGTGTCGTATCCCTCGTGTTGGCGCCGTGGTTCCTCGGCTGAGGATGGTGGCAGGCTGACAGGGTAACCGACGGGTGGCCGGTCGATTGGCCGAGCCACCCGTCGTCTTTTCATTGATCTGGAGAAGCTGATGGCCCGCGAAGCGAACTTTGAGAACGCCCTCCAATTTGCTGCTGACCTCATTCGAATTCCGGGGCTGTCTCAGCAGGAAGGCGATGTCGCTCGCCGCGTCCAGGAAGAAATGGAAGCGCTGGGACTCGAGGACATCAGAGTGGACCGAGCAGGCAACGTCATTGGGGTGGCCCGAGGACGAGGGGATGCGCCGCCTGCTTTACTGAACGCTCACATGGACGTCGTGGGCGAGGGCGATCACGACGAGTGGGAGGTGCCTCCGTTCTCGGGTGAGATCAGGGACGGCTTCCTGCACGGGCGTGGCGCCATGGACATCAAGGGCCCACTCGCACTCCAGACGTACACCGCGGCATCCATGATCGGGTCTGCGCCGGGTGATGTGATCGTTGCTCATACGGTGCTAGAGGAGCGAGGCGGTCTCGGAATGAAGCACCTCCTCGAATCGGGAGGTGTCGAGCCAGGTGTTGTCGTGATTGGAGAAGCGACCCACGGAGACATCTGCACCGGTCACCGTGGCCGCGCCGAGGTTGAAGTCGTGATCCAGGGACTCGCCGGGCACGCCAGCGTGCCGGACCGGGCCCATAACTCGCTTGACTTGCTTGGCGATGTCCTGGCGGCGATACGAGATCTCGCTGACCGTCAGGAGTCCGTTCCGGTACTCGGGGCCTCGAGCTTGATCGCGACGATGGTGGACGTGCTCCCACAGAGCCGGAATGTAATCCCCGATTCGGCCGTCGTGACGATCGACTGGCGCATCCTGCCAGGAGATGATGATACCTCGCTGATCGCGAGAGTGCGTGAAGCAATTAAGGCCCGGGTGCCTCAGCTCCCAGCTGGCCTCTCACTCGAGGTTCGAATGGCGACGGAACATCAGGTGACCTACACCGGCCTTGAAGAGGACCGCAACCTTCTCACGCCCGGATTCCTGATGCCGGCTGACGACCCGATGATCCTCGCGGCAGCTGATGCAGTTGGTCGGCGCGCAGAGAAAGGTCCGGCGACCATCCGACCGTGGCAGTTCGCTACTGATGGTGGTTGGTCCTGTGGCGTGCACGGCATCCCGACCGTCGGGTTCGCTCCAGGGGAGGAGCGCTTCGCACATACAAACCGTGAGCGGCTCGACGTCGAGGAGGCTCGCTGGGGTTTTGAGCGCTATCCTCTGCTCGTTTCGGCGATCCAGCAGGCGGTGGCGATCTAGACGGCGATGTTCCGCGGGTTCCAACCTGTCCCGCGATTCACTAGCTTTTCCGCCGCGTCCATGAGGGCGCGACTACATACAGCCCGCTCCGTCAGAGTGCCTCAGCCGCAGCCGAGGTGCCCGAGTTCGATGGAGCCCGTACCAATTCAACGGACCGAGGGAACGAAAGATGCGGCTTTACGAAGTAGTGTACATCCTGGATCCGGCACTCGAAGAAGAGGCCGTGACCGCCAAGCTCGACACGTTTCACGAACTCGCGATTTCAAAGGGCGGAGAAGTCTCCGCAGTCGACCTCTGGGGCAATCGACAGCTCGCGTACCCGGTTCTGAAGCAGAGCACCGGCTTCTACGCAGTAGCGCAGTTCATGGCCGCAGCTGAGGCCCTCCCCGAGTTCGAGCGGCTCCTCAAGCTCGACGGTGAGGTACTTCGCTATCTCTTGATCCTCAATGAGGGCGAGCCAACCACCGGTCTCTCCGTTATGGCCGACGTTCCTGTCCGGGTAGGTGCGGACGATGACGAAGACGAGGATGATGACGACGATCTCCCGATACCTGAGGCAGCGGTGGAGGAAGACGGGACTCCTCGCACTTCTCCTCCCGAGTACACGGGCTCACGTGGTCGCCGTCGGCGCATGGAAGGGCCGCGCATCATCATGCTGAACTACAAGGACGTCTCAACGTTGTCTCACTTCGTTACGGAGCAGGGAAAGATCATTCCGAAGCGGACGACGAAGGTAACGGCTGGGTTCCAGCGTCAGTTGGGTACAGCGATCAAGCGTGCGCGCTACCTCGCGCTGCTACCGTACATGCAGCGTGAAGACGGCTGATCTCGTCTCACTGCGCTGACGGACGCGAAGTAGACCGATGACGACGGACGAGGCAATGAGTGACACTCGCAAAGGGTGGCGCCGGGCGGCTGGACTGCTCGGCGTCGTCCTTGCGACGTCGATTCTTCAGCCGATCGTGCTCGTTGCTGTACCTCTCCTGATTCTTCTGGGTCTGGAGGGGCGGGGGACAGGTGCGATCGTCGTCGCGGCGATTTTTGGCTTCTTCGTCGTGCTTGCAGGTCCACGTGATGGACTCTGGTTCGTTGAACGCGCGTGGGCGCTGATCGCCGGAGGTGTTTTTGCCGCCTTGGCGACATATGTCCCCCACTGGCGTCTGACGAGTCGGTCGATGGCCGCGGTAGGAAGTGCGATTGTCATTTCGGGCGTCTTCCTTACCATACGCCGGGGAGCGTGGGCCGCCATTGACTGGCAGGTCACGGATCATCTCCGGTCTGGCTTCGCGACGTGGCTCGACGTGATTGCGGTGCTCCGGGATGGAGAGGCGGTGCCTCCAACACTGGTTACCGCGATCTATCAGACGGTTGAAGCCCAGGCTCAGCTGTTTCCGGCCCTAATGGCGATCGAGACGATGGCAGCTCTCGGCCTCGCATGGTGGGTCTTTGGTCGGGTGGCACCGACCGAAGAGAAGGACGTTGGGACCCTTCGTGGGTTTCGATTCAACGACCATCTCGTCTGGTTGATGATTGCCGGACTCGCGATGGTCGCTTTACTCCCGGAAGACGGGGGCAGCCGACTTGGGGCCAACGTCGCGGTCTTTATGGGCTCGCTATACGCCCTCCGGGGCATAGGTGTCGTCGTGTTCGTGAACGGCGGACTCACATTTATTGGCATCACGATGTTCGCACTTGGAATTCTCTTCGCGGCTCCGGTCGTGATCGGATTCACGGTGCTTCTTGGAATCGCAGATACGTGGCTGGACCTGCGCGCACGCGCTGGTGCACAGGCCGCTTGAGACTCAAGTCGGAGGAATTATGAAGCTCATCTTGAAGCAGTCGGTAGAGAACCTGGGAGATGCCGGGGCGGTGGTTCAGGTCAAGGCAGGGTACGGCCGCAACTATTTGATCCCGCAAGGCCTCGCGTACGTCGCATCTGATGCGAACATGAAGCGGATCGAGGAGGAGAGTTCGCTCGCCGAGGAGCGGAAGCGTCGTGACTTCCTGGAGGCGCGTCGTCGTGCGTCTCAGCTCGAAGGGATGTCCCTCACGTTCACGGAGCGTGCGGGCGAAGACGGAAAGTTGTTCGGATCGGTTACGGTCACCGACGTGGTCGAAAAAGCGAACGCGGGCAGTCTCGATTTTGAATTGGACAAGAAGACCGTCCAGCTAGATGACCCGATCAAGGCGACCGGGACCGTGCATGTGGGCATTCGTCTCCACGGTGACGTCGAGGTGCAGATCGAGGTCAACGTCGAGGCAGAGGAAGGCTGAGTCGACTGTGACGCTTCCAACGATGGATCCCGCGGACTTCCCGGCTGAGGTCACGCGTGCGGCTGAGCTCGCAGTCGAGCTCAAGGCCCACGATGTGGTCGTGCTGGACCTCCGCGGGATCTCGTCTGCGACCGATTATTTCGTGATTGCAGGGGGTCGGTCCGACGTGCAGGTGAAGGCGATCGCGGATCACGTGGTGAATGAGCTGAAGAAGGATTCGATCCGGCCTGAGCATGTGGAGGGTATGCAGGGCGGGCGTTGGGTGCTCGTCGACTATGTCGATTTCGTTCTCCATGTTTTTCATCCTGAGGCACGGCAGTTCTACCAGTTGGAGAACCTCTGGGGTGACGCGGCGCGATGGGAGAATCCGGACGAGTGATTCGGCCCGCCGATGCCGTGAAAATCACTACAATGCTTCGATTTCGTGCTACCGTTGGGATTTGCCGACGCTCGACATGGGTTCTAACTTACCCCGTCTTCGGGTCCAGAAAGTCCCCGTACCGGGCTTTGCCCGGCCACTCACGATCCTACCGGCGATAGTCGATGGCACATCTCCCCGAGTGGCTGCCGCTCGACGGGGTCGCACCGCAGGGCGGTGGGGCCGGCCGAGTGGTCGCGATTGTAGCTACCGAACAGGCCGTATCAGACGGTTGGGCAGCCGCTGCTGCGCTGGACCTCGTACGCGCCTGGAGCGCTGACGGGCAGCGAATTGTCCTCGTGGACGGTGGGCTCGAGCAGCCTTCACTTCACGTTCCGGCTGGCCTCAACAATCGGGAAGGACTATCGGATGCGACGCTCCACGGTTCGTCGGTGGAACACGTGTCTCATTCCATCGATGGCGGGCAATTCTTGCTGATCACAGCGGGCACACCGGTCGCTGACTCCAATACGGTCGCAAGGAGTTCCCGCTGGTATCGATTGATGGCGGGGATGGCCGAAGCGAGGGCAACGCTCGCCCTGTACGTCCATGACGGGGCCGCATGCACTTCGTCATTCCTTGGGTCTGCCTCGGACATCGTGATTCTGTCTGGACGGGATGAGAGCCTGCCGGTCGCAGTTCGTGACCTTGCGTCATTGGTTCGCGCGGTCACTGGTGCTACGAGTGGGGTGCACGGTCTGTCCACTGGAGCGTCGGATCTCGGTGCACCCTCAGGATTGACTCTGAAGAAGGGCTCTGGTGGAGTCCCGCGGATGATCATGTTCGTGATTCTGGCCATGGTGGTTATCGCTGGATTGGGTTGGTTCATCTCGGCGGGACTCGGATGAGGCTCAAGTCGCTCAAGCTTCAGGGCTTCAAATCATTCGCGGATTCGACCACGGTCGAATTCCACGAAGGGATTACTGCCGTCGTTGGGCCCAACGGGTGTGGAAAGTCCAATATCTCGGACGCCATCCGGTGGGTTCTCGGAGAGCAGCGCCCGACTGCAATCCGGGGTGCCAAAATGGAAGAGGCGATCTTCCAAGGCACCGTCAATCGTCGACCGGTCAATCGCGGATCGGTTTCGCTCACCGTGACGAACGAAGACGGTGCGCTCCCGATTCCGGTCGAAGAAGTCGAAATCGGGCGACAGGTTTTTCGCGACGGAGGTAGCGAGTACTCGATCAACCGATCGACCGTTCGCCTCAAGGACGTAGTCGATCTTTATCGAGACACCGGACTCGGTGCTAACGCATACGCCATGATCGAGAACCGCATGATCGATGCGATTCTCTCCGATCGCGCAGAAGAGCGGCGCGGGCTGTTCGAAGAAGCCTCCGGCATTGGGAAGTACAAGGACCGCAGGAAGGCCGCGGTGCGCCGTCTCGAGCGGGCTGATCTGGATCTCCAGCGACTCGACGACGTGATCTCGGAAGTCACCACCAAGGTCCGGTCTCTTTCGAGGCAAAGGGGTAAGGCGCAGCGGTACACCGAGTACCGTCAGCGGAGACTTGACGTTGAAGTCGCGGTCGTTCGCCACCAGCTCGACACGATCCGAACTCGACTCGCTGTTGTGCAGAAAGACCTCAGCGGGGATCAGCAGACAGAGCAGGGTATGGTCGCCGAGCTCGCCTCGGCCGAGGCTGAATACGAATCGCTGCGGTTAAGCGAAGTGGGCGCTGAGAAGGCCAGAATCACCGCGGCAGGTGTGCTTGGTGGTGTGCGTGAGCAGCTCGTCCGGTGGGAGCGGGACCTGGCCGTCGCTGATGAGCGCGCGGCGTACGCTGAAAGACGCATGGCGCAGATCGACGGCGAACGGAGTGAGGCACGCGAGCGCGCCGCCAGTCTCGGGAAAGATGAGGCAGAGCTATCTGCTGGAGGTGCTCAGGCGGCCGAAGAGCTCACCACGCTGAAGGCAATCGCAGTCGAGCGCTCTGCCGATGCCCAAGTCGTGCGCGACCGGCTCCAGGAGGCCCGTAGGGCGCTCGACGGAGCGGAGTCCAGAGGCCGCGATATCGCGCGCCGCGGGGCCCAATTCGAAGGAGATGCAGACGCTTCCGAGGCGCAGGCTGTCGAGCTGGAACGCCGGCTCGGCCAGGTGAATCTCGAGTTGGAGAAGACCGCCGACTCGCTCACGGACCTCGAAGGGCAGGGAGATCTGTTCTCGGGTCGCCTAGATCAACTTGCGAAGACCCTTGATACCACCCGATCGGCTGTCGCCGACGGCCAGACAGCAGTCGAGGCTGCTCGGCTCGCGTTCGATGCGGCTCGCCGCGCGGAGCGCGAAACCGGAGATCTGGCAGCCTCATTGAGGGCCCGAAAGGCCGCTCTCGAGGGGCTGGAGAGGGATCGCGAAGGTGTCGAACCGGTCGTGCGGAGCGCGCTCGATGCTTCTGGCGGGGGCGTCCTGGGTGTTTTGTCTGATTTCATTGACGCCGATGCCACAGCGACCTCAGCGGTCGAGGGCTACCTCGGCCCCCTCGCGACCGCGCTTGTCGTACAAGATGGCGCCTCCCTCGATCAGATTCTGGGGTGGTTTGGCAACGAATGGGAGGGCGGGGGCGGCCTCATCGTTCTTCCGCTGGATCGCGTACCCGAGAGCGCGGGCAAGGCTTCTGGTGGGTTACTGGATAGCATCGGGGTATCGGGCGCGGGCGCGCCATGGGTGAAGGCCCTGCTCGATGGGGTCGAGTCGACGGGTGCTAGTGTGACGGGTATCCCGGTCACCGAGCGCAGAGGCGTCGTGCGGGTCGGAAATCCGTCCGGTGGGTCAGGCGTTCTGGAACGAAAGAAAGAGCTAAGGCGGGTATCCGTCGAGTACGAAGCTGCGGACACCGAGGCCGCTGCCGCCCGGTATGCCATGGCCGCAACCGAAGTAGCCCTAGGATCTGCAGAGTCCTGGTTGGCTGAATCTCGGACAACCAGGCAGGCCGCGGACGACGAACACAGGAAGGCGCATGGCGATCTGACGGCACAGACCGACCAGCGAGGGCGTATGAATCGTCTCCGTGACGAACTGGCGCGACAGGTCGAGGGAACCAAGGCTGCCCGCACCCGGGCGGTTGAACGAGCGGCTGAAGCGCGAGACGATCGGGCGGTACTGCTCGAGCAAGAATCGGGCATTCAAGAGGAGAGAGACCGCTCGCGAGAGGCACTTGAGACCGTCCAAGAGGAATGGGAGGTGGCCCGCGCAGAAGAAGCGGGCCTTGCCGTCGACGTCGCCCGCCTCGAGGGGGATGTGACCCGCCTGAATGACCGACTAGAGGCAATTGCAGCGGGGCGAACGCAGGCAACCGCGAGGGTCGAAGGGCTCGACAAGGAAGAGCAAGGACTCCGGACCGAGCAGGAGGAGGCTCGCTCGCTGCGAAAGGAAGGGGAGGAGGCTACGGAGCGGCTCTTCGGGGAACGGACAGCTGCTGAAACCGATGTTCAGGCCCGTGATGAGGCCCTGCATGCTATCTCGGAGAACTTGGACAAGGCTGAGCGCCGCGCGCGGGACGCCCGCACTCAGGAGCGGGCAGTTTCTGACCGACGGCATAGTCTGGAACTAGAGCAGCAGGAGATCACGGGGCGTATCGAACGCATCCGGGAGCGCCTCGAGGGCGAGTGGGGCAAGCCGCTCGACACCCTCCTTTCCGAGGCTCAGCCAATTGAGGGCGAGCACGCTGACCTCGAGCGTGAACTTGAGAAACTCATACAGGCCTTGGATCGCCTTGGCCCGGTGAACATGCTCGCGGTAGAGGAGCATGATGAGGAAAGCGAACGCCTGGATTTTCTGACGACGCAACGCGACGACCTAGTAGCGGCTCGCAACGACCTTCGGTCGGCCATCCGAGAGATCAACAAGACAGCGACGGATCTTTTCATCGGTACCTTCTCCCAGATTCGCGAGAACTTCCGGAAGACCTTCCTCCGCCTCTTCGAGGGTGGTGAGGCGGACATCTGGCTTCAGGACCCCGACGATCCTCTTGAGTCTCCAATCGAGATCCACGCGTCACCCAAGGGTAAGAGGACACAGCGCATCGACCTGCTTTCCGGTGGAGAGAGAGCGCTCACCGCGCTTTCTCTTCTTTTCGGGATCTATCTGGTGAAGCCGAGCCCGTTCTGTGTGCTCGACGAGGTCGATGCTCCGCTGGACGAAAACAACATTGGGCGATTCATCCGCCTGCTTCAGGAGTTCAGTGGGCAGACGCAGTTTGTGGTGATTACGCACAACCCGCGCACCATCGAAGCTGCCGACTGGATCTACGGCGTGACTATGGAGGAGCCCGGGGTCAGCACGATCGTTGGTGTGAAGCTCCAGGAAGCGCTCGAGGTAGCGAGCGCGGTGTGACCATAGACCCACCGCCGGAGGCCCTTTAGACTACGGCGCTCAACGATTCTCCAGCCCCATGCGTTATCGATGCTCGTTGTAATGAAGCACGGCGCCTCCGAGGAAGATATCTCTGGAGTCGTCGGTGCCATCAAGAATATGGGCTATGTCGCACGTCCGATTCCGGCTGGCCGGGCCACGGCTGTAGGCCTTCTTGGCAACGATGGTGGTGTGGACGCTGGGCGACTCCAGGGGCTGAGCGGGGTCCTCGAATTGATACCTGTGACCCACTCCTATAAGCAGGTGTCGCGGGAGTGGAAAAAAGAAGACACGACGGTAACCCTTTCGAACGGCACAATTGTTGGTGGCTCTGACCTCGTGATCATGGCCGGTCCCTGCGCGGTGGAGGGTGAAGTTGAGATCATCGGGATCGCGCATCAGCTTCGGGAACTGGGCGCGACGGTCCTTCGTGGCGGTGCATTCAAGCCACGTACGTCGCCGTATTCATTCCAGGGCCTCGGCCTCGAGGGGCTCCGTTATCTCGCCAAGGCTGGGGCAGAGAGTGGCCTCGCGGTCGTGACGGAAGCAATCGATCCGGATGGAGCTGATCTTGTTGCCGAGTATGCTGATGTGATCCAGATCGGTGCGCGCAACATGCAGAACTACCCGCTGCTGCGCCGGGCTGGGCAGACAGGCAGGCCGATCCTGCTCAAGCGCGGTATGTCGGCTACGATCGAGGAGTTCCTCCTCGCCGCCGAGTACCTGCTTGCTGAAGGGAACGGGGACGTCATTCTTTGCGAACGTGGCGTGCGGAGCTTCGCCCAGCACACCCGGAACCTGCTGGATCTGGCAGCAATCCCGGTGGTGAAGTCTCTCTCTCACCTTCCGATCATCGCAGACCCCAGCCACGCGACGGGGCTTAGGTCCCAAGTGATTCCGATGGGCAGGGCAGCCGTCGCCGCGGGGGCTGATGGGTTGATCGTCGAGGTGCACGCGGATCCGCCGAGTGCGCGGTCTGATGGGGCGCAGTCGCTATACCCTGAGCAGTTCGCGGATATGATGAAGGAGGTACGCGCGATCGCCCAGGCGATCGGCCGGGACCTCTTGGCTCCCGTCGAGGCTGTCGTCACGGGCTGATGGGTTAGGATTGAGGCCGCCACGCGTCCTCGATGTGATCACACCGGAGGATGCGTCGGCGCTCATCTGGGACAATCGCGACCACGTCGAACCGAACACCGACGCCTTCACGGACATGGCGCATGAGGTAGTCTCGGGCCACCACATCGACTTCCCGGCGGTTTTTCCACGTGACGGCATCTTCGGGGCTTCCCATCCCTCCCCTGGACTGCGTTTTCACCTCCACGAAGGCGAGAACCGAAGTCCGGCTCGCAATAGTGTCAATCTCTCGACGGCCCAGTCGATACCCGGCGTTCACGGATCGTCAATCCTGCACGCTCCAGCAATCGGGACGCGACGGCTTCTCCCTAGGTACCGAGGTCATGAGGCGGGTAGCGCGCGATGTTCATCGGACAACGATCGGCCCGGTGGGGGGGATCCATGCCTGGTTGAGCCTCGAAAAAGGCCCATCGCGCGACCCCTCCCGTACGTTGACCTCCAATCGGGCCCCGGGTAGGTTCTTGGTGCCCCAGGTCCGCAGGGTGAGAGCTCATGAATCCCGTCAGGACCCCGAAGGTAGCAGCGGTAAGTGTGGTGATTGTCGCTGCGGGTAGCCTGGGGCACCCTTCTCGCCTTATACTTGAAAAGACGGGCGCAATCTATTGAGCCACAAGGCTTTGGCGAGGAAGCACCGACCCCGATCTTTCGCTGATGTGGCGACGCAGGAGCATGTGTCGGAGACGCTGCGTCGGGCAGTGGCTGGCGACCGGGTTGGGCACGCGTACCTGTTCTGCGGGCCGCGGGGCGTTGGCAAGACGACACTGGCTCGTGTGCTCGCCATGGCGCTTAATTGCCCGGACCGCACCGCAGAGGGCGAACCATGCGGGATCTGCGAGAGTTGTAGCCGCATCTGGGGTGGTCACACCGCCCTCGACGTCGTGGAAATCGACGCGGCTTCCAACCGGGGAGTAGACGATGCTCGGGACCTACGGGAGCGTGCGATGTACGCTCCCTCTGCGGATGGACGCTCGAAGGTTTACATCGTTGACGAGGCCCACATGCTTACGCGCGAGGCATGGAATGCCCTTCTCAAGATCCTGGAGGAGCCACCGCCGCGAGTGATCTTCGTCTTCGCGACGACTGAGCCCCAGAAAATTCAGCAGGCCGCGGCTCCGATTTTGTCGCGGTGCCAGCGATTCGATTTCCGCCGCATCGGTGTGGGTGACATCATCGCCCGATTAGAGCGGGTTTTGGCTGCAGAGGGTGTTGCAGCACCGGAGGACGCGCTACGGATCATCGCGCGGAAAGCGGACGGCGGGATGCGAGATGCACTGTCTCTCCTAGATCAGGTGCTGTCGCTAACCGGCGGCGAGGTCGAGATCGATGCGGTTCGACGGGTCCTGGGCCTTGTTGAGGACGAACGATATATCGAGCTGCTTGATATCCTCCGGGAAAGTCGGCACGAGCAGGTTTTCGGCTTGGTACAGGCCCTTGTGGATGAGGGCTACGACCTGGTCGAGTTTTATCACGGGCTCCTGGATGTACTCCGAACCCTGCTTCGACTGCGTCTTTCCCCGGACGCGGAGGTAGACATGCAGGAGGACATCCGCTCGCAATTGCTCGAGCGTGCCGCCTTCTTCGCCCCGGGAGACTTGGTGCGAATGCTGTCCGCCGCATCTGACTTGGAGAGTCAGGGAAGTCTGCGCCGAAGTCCGAACCCGCGACTTCCCATCGAGATGCTGCTACTGCGAATGAGTTTTCTGGATCGCACTGTATCGCTCGAGGCGCTGATTCAAGCGCTGGGCGGGGCTCCTCCGTCGGAAGGCGGAACGGGAAGTGGTGTGGGCAGTGGCGCTCCGACAGGGGAGGGGCGTTCAGGGCCGGAAGCAGGCTCAACGAGCCAAAGTGGTCTCAGCGTGGCTTCTACTCTGAAGAATGAGGTTGCAGCCAAAGGCGGCGCTGCCCCCGCCAAATGTGCTACTGGAGAGTCCTCGTCTCCCCCTGATTCAATCGAGCCCTCTGAGGATATTCTCGAGGCCTGGAAACGCTGGCTTGGGTCGGGGCGTGGGCTTCCAACGGGACTCGTCGGATTTTTGCACTCCGCGGAGGTCTCCCGAGGGCCGGACGGGGAAATCGTGGTTCGGCCGATCCCGGGTCCCGCGTATGAGAGGCTCTCCACGACCCCGGTGCTTGAAACGATTCGCGAAGGACTCACGCCCTTCGCCGGTCGGCGACCGGTCATCCAGGTCAAGGCACCTGTGAAGGAGCTCGATAGCTCAGTCCGAATTTCGGAAGAGGACGCGAAGGCCGATACGCTCAGTGCGCTCGTTCGCCAGGAACCACGCCTCGAACGGGCGGTAGAAGAACTTGATCTCGAGCTGATGGACTGACGTCCGCAGCCCCACTCGCAACTGCCCGATCATGACCGACATCTCCCAGCTCATGCAGCTCGGCCAGCAACTGCAGGCGAAGATGACCGAGCTTCAGGAATCGCTGGAGACAAGGTCCATCTCAGCCTCCTCGGGGGGAGGCATGGTGGCCGTGACGGTCGACGGAAAGGGTCAGGTACGGCAAGTAAAGATTGACCCGACGTGCGTAGACCCGAGGGACGTAGAGATGCTCGAGGATCTCGTGATGGCTGCTTTAAGCGAGGCTCAGGCCAAGGCACAGGGTGAGTACGAGCAGGAGGTGCGGAAGGCGACTGGGGGCCTTCCTATGAACATTCCAGGACTCCCGAAGCTCTTCTGAGAAAGCGCTAGCCTACATGTCGGCCATCGAGCGACTCAGCGACGAGTTCGCACGTCTCCCGGGCATCGGTTCGAGGACCGCGCTCAGACTCGTGCATCACCTCATGAAGGGGTCAAAGGACGATACCCGCCGCCTGGCCCAATCCCTGGTCGACTTGGCCGAAAAGGTTCGAAGGTGTGACGCCTGCGGCAATTTTTCCGAACAAGAACTCTGCGAAATCTGCACCAACCCGAGGCGAGATCGGACGGTGCTCTGCATTGTGGAAGAGGCCTACGAGGTCGGTGCGATCGAGCGCACCGGCCAGTTCAGGGGGCTTTTTCACGTGTTGGGAGGGCGGCTTTCACCCCTCGACGGCATCGGGCCGGACGAACTCAACCTGTCGTCTCTGCTTGCCCGAATCGATGGTTCTGGCGGCGAGGTCCAGGAAGTGATCATCGCAACGAACGCCAGCGTTGAGGGGGAGGCGACATCGGTGTACCTCGAGCACGAGATTCGGCCGCTCGGTCCTCGCGTCACCAGGCTCGCTCGTGGCATTCCGGTCGGCAGTGATCTCGAATACGTTGATGGTACGACGATCGCGCAGGCGCTGGCCGGACGACGGGAAATGTGATGATAGACAAAAGGCTTCGTACTGCAGGACTTACCGTTCTAGCCGCCGCCGCCGCCGGGGCGATTGCTGCGATGATTATACAAGGGCAGGTCAGGCGTCATCGGCGGGATTTGTTCAGCCCCCGGGCCCTGAAGCGGCTCGCTGCACTCGGACATGTCAGCCGGGAACCCGCATCCGTGGACTTGATTCGACTGCTACGGGACTTCGTCGCGTGGGAGCCTCGGAAAATGCTGCGAGAGCGGGCCCAGGCCATCATCGATCGAATGCTGGATGACGCAGAGCGACTGCAAATCGAAGCGACGATGGAGCCAGCTTGAAATCAGCAGACTTGCACCTCAGGTCGGGCGGCCCGAAGTTATTGTCCGTTAGCCTCTTCCGGACAACGTCGGATACGTCTCAGAGCCTTGGGGCACCGCTCCAAATGGCCCTGATCGGAGATTCTGTGGCTTCACGAATCACACTGATGCGGAGGTAGCGTCGACCCATGTCGATGATCAACTACGCCTCGCGCGAGATCAACTGCAATATCGTGTACTACGGGACAGACCTGGACGGGACGGGGGTCTTCGAAACGCTCTCGTGCTTGAGCAGGCTGGTCGTCGAAGAACGTTCTTAGTCCTTCGGAGAGGCGCACGCGTGCACCGGCGAGGCGCCTGACATCATGACCCCTAGTCGGATGAACGTCCCGAACGTTATCACCTTGGCTCGCATCGCTTCGTGCCCGCTCCTCGCTTGGCTTGTGATGTCGGAGAACCTGCAGTTGAGGTTCTTCGGTTTTGGTTTGTTTGTGGTTGCTGCGTTGTCCGATGTATACGACGGCTATCTGGCTCGGCGGTACGACATGATCACGGATATGGGGAAGCTGCTCGATCCGTTCGCTGACAAGTTGCTGCTCGCGGTAACGCTGGTCCCGATCTATCTGATTTCCCACCGCGTGGGGCCGCTGGACGAAGCGCCGGTCTGGGGGCAGCTCCCGATGTGGATCCTGTTGGTTATTTTCGGGCGCGAGATTTTCATCACGATCTTCCGCGGGTACGCGGCCAAGCAGGGCGTCGTGATCGCCGCCGGAGTGGCGGGGAAGCGAAAGGCCCTCTTTCAGATGCTGTTCATTGGGGGCGCCCTCCTCTGGTATCCTTTGGCCCAGGTGGCTTCTGACCGGGCGTGGGTTGGTGCTGCCTGGCGGTTCGGGTCTGAGGGACTCGAGTGGTTTGTAGCCATCACCCTCGGAGTTGCGATCGTTCTGACCGTGTACTCCCTTCTCGACTACCTCTGGTCTTACCGGACGCTGGTCGGAATCCGGGACTAAGGTATTCTCGGTGAGTGATTCCCCGGTCCGGGCGGCGGTCGTATCGGTCGGAAACGAGCTGCTCTCTGGCCAGACCGTCGACACCAATGCCGCTTGGCTGTCGAGCGCTCTGGCCACGCGGGGAATCTCAGTGGTCCGCCGGTACACTGTTGGCGACATCGAATCGGACATCGATGAGGCACTGGGTGCCGCGTGCGCGCTAGCCGAACTGGTCGTCGTGTCGGGCGGGCTAGGTCCAACTCCCGACGATCGGACCAAGGCTGCAGTTGCTGCGCGGCTGGGGCTCACCCTTGTTCCGGACGACGAGGTAAGGAGGGCTGTGGAGGCCCGCTACGCGGCGGGAGGATACGCGACGGTTCCCAAGGCCAGCACCGGGCAGTGGATGGTTCCGGCTGGAGGCCGCCCGCTCTCGAATCCCCTGGGCACCGCGCCGGGATTGTTCCTAGAGAATGACGAGACTGTCATCGTGCTCCTTCCCGGAGTTCCGAACGAATTCAAGGCCATCGTTGAAGGTGACCTGTTTGCTGCGCTGTCCGAAAAAGGACTCGTCCGCGGTGGGATTCATCACCGAATCGTCTACACGACCGGCATCGCGGAGTCCGCCCTGTGTGAATCGCTTGAATCGATGCGGTCTGCTCTCGCGGTCGATCCACTCGCTGGCATGGAGCTGGCCTATCTCCCGGACCTTCTCGGGGTGGACCTTCGGTTCACGATATTGGGAGGGACGGCAGAGGGTGCGCAGCTCCGCTTCGACAGAACACTGGCGGCGCTCAGTGAGGTGGTAGGCCCGTGGCGCTTCGAATCGGAGTCAGGGGACCTGGCTGAGGCGGTTCATCGGCTGCTGCTGAGGGAGCGCCGCACCCTCGCGGTGGCCGAGAGTTGCACGGGTGGGCTTGTTGGGAAACGCCTCACTGACACGCCCGGGTCCTCAGAGACGTTCCGTGGAGGGCTCATCTGCTACACGAACGCGTCGAAGGTCGCGCTCGCTGACATCGATGCTGAGGAGTTGGCGCGCGCCGGTGCGGTCTCAGATCTGGTTGCAGCGGGCCTGGCTGAGGGCGCGGTCACGGCTCTGGGGGCCGATGTGGGAATCGGGATCACGGGAGTGGCCGGTCCAGCAGGAGGCTCTCCCGACAAGCCCGTAGGTACGGTCTGGTTCGGTACGAGCGTGAACGGGAACACGGAAACTGTAGTGCGCAACTTCAGTGGGGACCGGGGGGCGGTCCGAGCCCGGGCGGCTCAGACTGCGCTCGCACTGGTGTACCGCCGGTTGCTCGCGAATGAAGAGTCCGATTGGTCTGCCTCGTAGGGCATGCGGGAGGGCTGAACCAGATCGCGCCGTGGTTGTATCTTTGTAGCCGATTGACCGTTTCAAGATGACCCAGAGACCCGAAAGGGTCCGAGATGAGCGAACCCGTGACGAATCACGAAGAGACAGAACTCGGCGACGAGTCCCTGGAAGCACCCCTAGTAGATGCACCGCCTGCCGATGCAGATGGGTCTTCTGCACAGAGTGCGGATGCGTCCCTGGGCGGCCCGGGCACCAGTGCGTCGCCTAGTGGCGCCGGCTCCGCTCTCTCTTCGGAGGATGTCGCGGTTCAAGAAGAGTTCGCCAAGCTGAACGACCGGCATCTACGTCTCGTCGCAGAATTCAACAACTTCAAGCGGCGCAGTGAACAGGAACGCCTTTCAGCTTGGTCCAGGGCTCAGGCCGACCTTGTGGAAAATTTCCTCGATGTCCTGGATGACCTGCATCGAGTCGCCGACCTCGACCTGAGCAACGCGACGGTTGAGGCCATCATGGAAGGCATCGACCTGGTCGAACGAAAGTTCGTCCGGACGATCAGCGACGCCGGCATCGAGATGCTCGATCCCTCTGGGCAGAAGTTCGACCCCGAGGTGATGGAGGCCATGATTCGGGTCCCTGCAGAGTCCGACGACCAGGTGGACAACGTTTCCCAGGTATTCCAGAAGGGATATTCCCTGAAAGGCATCCTCGTCCGGCCGGCCCGGGTGAGCGTGTACACGCAGAGCTAGTCGCTCATGGCAGCAGCGGGGAAGGACTTCTACGAGACTTTGGGCGTCAAGGACAAGGCGAGCCCCGACGATGTCAAGAAGGCCTATCGGAAGCTGGCTAAGGAAAACCACCCGGATGCCAACCTGAGGAATCCGCGCGCAGCGGAGCGGTTCAAGGAAATCGGTGAAGCTTACTCCGTTCTCAGCGATTCCAAGAAGCGGAAGCAGTACGATCAGATGCGACGACTGGGGTCCCTTGGCTTCGGTGGTGGACGAGGCGCACCTCAGCCCTCTCGAGGCGGCCCCGGGGCTGACCCCAATTTCTCGTTCGATGACTTTGAGGGCGGCTTCGGAAACCTCTCCGACATGTTCAGCTCGCTGTTCGACCTCGGAAAGGAGAAGCCCCAGGGCGGTCCGTCGGCCGATCCGAGAAAGACGTCGCCGCGTCAGAAAGGTCAGAACGTCGAATATGTGGTCGAAATCCCCTTCCTGACCGCTGCGAAAGGTGGGAAGATTTCCGTCGACGTGTCGATTACGGAAGACTGTGCTACGTGCGGCGGAGACGGTGCAAAGTCGGGCACGGACGTGAAGCGATGCGAAGAGTGCAAAGGGACAGGCCACGTCTCTTTCGGTCAGGGTGGCTTCGCCGTGAAGCGCCCCTGTCCGGCCTGTTTTGGTCGAGGCAAACTTCCTGAGACGCACTGTCCTTCGTGCACGGGGCGTGGGGCTGTTCGCCAACACCGAAAAATCACGATCAATGTTCGACCGGGCGTCGAGACAGGCTCGAAGGTCCGGCTATCAGGTCAGGGCGAGCGGGGCAGACACGGAGGTCCCCCCGGTGACCTGGTGATCAGCTATAAGGTCAAAGGGCACAGTTTCTTCAAGCGCGACGGGCTCGACATCCACGCTCGGGTTCCCATCAACATCGTGCAAGCCACCCTGGGCTCGAAGGTCCGAGTCAAGACGATCGGTGGGAAGAAGGTGGTCCTCAACATTCCGAAAGGAACTCAGTCGGGGACGAAGTTCCGGATCCGAGGGCAGGGCATCGCCAAGGGCGACCGCAACGGTGACCAGTACGTCGAGGTCGTCGTATCGGTTCCGGAGGAGCTTTCGGAGGAAGAGCGCCAAGTCATGAAGACCTTTGGAGAGGCGTCCGGCCTAAGGCACTAGCGATCCGCCACGGGTGGGTCAGGCGTGAGACGCCAGTTCTGCCTTGAGTATCCGGCCCCCGCCGAGTACGCGGTCACCATCGAATACGACTGCGGACTGGCCTGGTGTCACTGCCGCAAAAGGATCGTCCAGGGCTAGCTCCAATTTTTCGCCAGAGGCGGAGATCGTCGCAGGGACTGCCGGGGTGCGATATCGAAGCTGCACGCGAACAGAGACTCCCTGCTTCGGCGCGCCCTGCAGCCAGTTGAGCTCGGCGACAGTCACTGTATCGCTGAAGAGTTCGTCATGGAGACCAATCACAACCTCGCGCTGGTCCGGCCGGATCTCGAGAACGAACATCGCCTCGGGAAATCCTCCGCCCAGGCCTTTCCTCTGCCCGACCGTGAAGCCCGCATAGCCCTGGTGCTCTCCGACTACAGTACCGTCTGTACGAACCAGGGCGCCGGGTTCGAGCGCTGGGTGAACCGAACCTAGCCGCTTCTGAAGAAGATCCCGATAGTCGCCGCTCGGCACAAAGCAGATCTCCTGCGATTCCGGCTTGTCGGCCGTAGCGAGCGCGAGCTTCCTTGCGCGCTCCCGCACCTCTGTCTTGGTCAACTCACCGACGGGAAAGAGAAGCTGGGGAATCATCGAGGGGGGAAGGCCCCACAGGAAATATGACTGGTCCTTGGACTCGTCCCGGCCTCTCGCGAGCCACGTCCGCCCGGCCTCCTCTTCTACCCGCACATAGTGACCGGTCGCGATCTGGTCGCAGTCCAGGGCACGTCCGCGCTCGAGGAGGTCTCGGAACTTGGTGTGGCTGTTGCACCGCACGCATGGATTCGGCGTGCGGCCGCGTGCGTACTCTGAAACAAAGTCATCGATGACGTCTCGAGTGAAATTTTCCTCCACATCGAAAACGTAGTGCGGAATATTCAGGGCATCGGCCACTCGTTTCGCGTCCATGATTCCATCGAGGCCGCAGCACGTCTTTCCGTGGCTCTTGGTACCGGAGTAGCAGAAGGTCTTCATCGTGACTCCCACGACCTCGTGCCCCTGCTCGACTAGAAGCGCCGCGGCTAGAGATGAGTCTACGCCGCCGGACATCGCCACTAGCACACGACTCATGATGTGACTACTCCCCGGCCGTCATGCGGTTCACGACTCGCGGGAGCACCTCGAGGGCGTGTTCGATGTCTGCTTCGCTCGTACCGAGGCCGAACGAGACGCGGACGGTGGCCATGGGATCGTCTTCACCATAGAGCGCACCGATCACATGGCTGCCTTTACCTGATCCGCTGTGACAGGCCGAGCCCCCGGATACAGCGATTCCTTCGAGATCGAGCGCCATCAGGAGGCCCGAGGCATCCGACACGTTGGGGATCCCAAGGCTACTGACATGACAGGCCCGTTCTGCTTCGGCACAATTGACCCTGAGCCCGGGGATCGTGACTTGAAGCCCTTCTTCGAGATTGTCACGGATGCCCACAAGTCGCAATGCCTTTTCGGCTTGCTCCTCTACTGCGAGCCGAACTGCTGTCGCCAGTCCCACGGCTCCGGCGATGTCTTCCGTTCCGGGCCGTAGCGCTCGCTCTTGACTACCTCCGTGGATCAGTGGGTGTAGGGAGGTTCCTTCACGAACGAAGAGGAGTCCCATGCCCTTTGGACCGTTGATCTTGTGCGCAGTGGCGGTGAGGAGGTCGACAGGGACATCCCCTACGTGGACACGCACTTTTCCAAGGGCTTGGCAGGCATCGGTGTGCATCAGCGCCCCTAGACGGTGTGCTCTTTGCGTGGCCTCGCCGACCGGAAGAATGATCCCTGTTTCGTTGTTGACCCACATCATCGACACCGTCGCAGGGCCGTCGGCAATTGCGGGCTCCAGAGCTGAGAGATCGACGGTTCCGTCTGGTGACACGGGAAGGGTCGTCAGACTCGCTCCCTCCGACGTCTCCAGATAGGCAGCAGTTTCGAGCACGGCGCTATGCTCGACGGCCGTGACCACCACGGAAGGTGCCCGTCCGTCGGATGACTCACGCTGCGCCCGGTACGAACCGATGAGCGCGAGGTTATCGGACTCCGTACCTCCACGAATGAAGCGAATCTCGGAAGGCTGAGCTCCTAGGGACTCGGCTATCTCGGCTCGGGCATTCTCCAGGGCCGCCCGCGCGACCTGGCCCCAGCGGTGCGTACTAGACGCATTGCCGAACGCTCCGAGAGCGTAGGGCTCCATCACTGCGCGTACCTCTTTTCGGACCGGTGTGGTGGCGGCGTGGTCGAGATAGGCCGGATTCATGAATTCTGCCGAAGGATTGGTCGAGTTAGACGTTATAACCCAGCCCGTGCGTCGAGTTGCCGGGGTGAGGGCTGCCCATAAGTTAACCGCCAGAGCCTTGGCGCCTACCGAACTCCCTCTATTGAGGTCGAGTGACCCTTCGCAATCCGCCGTTCCCAGAGGGCCAGCCGTCTCATTTTCAATCGACGGTACACGGGACGGTGTTTGCCTTCAGAGAGCGGGATACAGCAGCGTTGCACGACGGCGCCTAGCAGCGACTCATTGCTGACTCTCCTGTCCAGGACCAGCCCGAAGTGTGGGCGCACCTGGCATAGGGGGAACCGATCGGTCACCTGCTGGTCTAGATCTGAGCGTGGCTGTGGTCGTGGCTGGCGCACGGTGGGGTAGCGCGGGCTCGACTGCTTCGGGGGTGCACGGCTCCGAAGTTCTCTCGTGGCGTCGTCGGTTACTCGAGGTGTCGAGCGTAGTGGCCCTGACTCCGCTACCCAACAGCCTCAGTAGGTTGAAACGCCCAGGGTCGAAATCTCGTCGACTTCCATCGTTTCATCTGTATGGAAGGGTTCACCGTACGGCACCCGGATGAGTGATCCGTAGTGGGCCATCTGAGCGCGAATCTGTTCACTCAGTCGTCGATCTCCGCCGGGGTAGACCTCACCTGCCTGGGTGACTCCTTCGAACTGCGTCGTATAGAGGACGATGACATCAAGCTTCCGTTCCATCTGCTCGGTTACGTCGACGACGAAGTCGGGCGGCCCAGCATCCTCTCGAAAGGCCGTGGCGTAGATCAATTTTTTCGGCCGAAAGGGGGGCGACGGCAGATCGAGCTTGGAGAGGCCGCTCAGGAAGCAGGCGTCGCGCACAAGCTCTGAGGCGATGCGGTGGTCCCGGTGCCGGCCGACCTTCCAGTGCGTGATCACAACACGAGGCTGAAGGGCGCGGAGGTGCGCCGCTACTACGAGTCGAGAGCGATGGTCGTTTTCCAGAGCAGAGTCTGGCAATTCGGCACACATGCGGACTGCAAGACCCATCTGTGCTGAGGCCGCCGACGCTTCACGGGCGCGTGTCGCGGCAGAGCCTGAACTCCCCATTTCACCGGCAGTGAGATCGAGTACTCCGACCCTTTTTCCACGTCCCGCGCTCTTGATGAGCGTACCGCCACAGAGAAGCTCTGCGTCATCGGGATGGGCCATTACGGCCAGAATATCTAGCGGTGGGTTGCCGTCAGGCATGAGCTACTCGGCGCGAAGTGCCACCACGGGCTCGAGCCGGCTGGCACGGTAGGCAGGGAGAAGTCCGAACAGCATACCGGTGAAGGCGGCCATCCCCAAGGAGGCACCAAGGGCCCAAGCAGGGATCACCGCGGGAAGGGGGGTGAAGGTCGACACAATCGTCGCCATCCCCCAGCCAATTAGAAGCCCTACACCGGCGCCGAATACCGTCAGACAGGATGCCTCAATCAGGAACTGCAAAAGAATCTCTCGCCGGGTCGCCCCGAGGGCCTTTCGGACTCCAATCTCTCGGGTTCGCTCCGTTACGGAGATCAGCATGATCCCGATCACTCCGACCCCGCCGACGAGGAGCCCGGCAGATGCGAGGAGTAGAATGACCAGAAAGAACACTCCCGTAAGCTGATTGAATATGTCGAGAATCTGAGCGGACGACGCCAGACTGAAATCGTTCTCATCTCTCGGCCCGAGGCCGCGAAGTCCCCTCATCAGGGCGGTGACATCGTCCATCACACGATCGACCGCCACAGAGTCCTCGGGAACGATCTGCACCTGGGCCTGGAACTTGTTCTGCCTCAGGCGACGCAGTGCCGCACTCCACGGAAAAATCGCCCAGTTCTGAAACGCCGTAGAGAAGATGTTCTGTTCGGGCTCGTAGACCCCGATCACGGTGAATGGAATCTGGGACACACCGCGCTGCGGATTTGACACGCGAATCCGACGCCCCATTGGGTCGCGTTGGCCGAATAGCTGTTCCGCAAGGCCGGCTGATATAACTACCACAGCCCTGTTTTGCTGGACCTCAGCGGGTGTAAAGTCTCGACCCACCGTGAAGTCACCAGCCTGGTAGGCAGACCAACCGGAGTCCGTCCCTGAAGAAAAAACGTCCTCCATTTCCTCGTTTTCGAACTGCATGTCTACCTGGAAGCCCGAAAGGTCGTAGAGCGCCTCTGAGACGGAGGGCAAGGCGGCGATACGAGCGGCCTCCTCAGGTTCGACCTCTGGGCGGCCCCACCACGGTGGCCGGTTGTTCCCTAGATCGATGGTAATCGCGGTGAAGTCGAAACGGGCAACGACGAAGTTGTTGGGCCCTGCCGCTTCGAAGGCCTCCATGACGCTCGAGCGGAGCCCTGTCATGAGCGCGCCAATGGCTACAACAACGGAGACTCCGACTGCGACGCCGAGGACCGTCAGAATCGATCGGACTCGATTCGCTCGGATCGCATCCGTTGCGATCACGAGCCCATCGTAAAGTACCTCGACCCCTTTTCTGTCGCGGTCGTCCATCTGGCTCATAGACCCGTCACTCGTAGCGGAGGGCATCGACGGGATCCAGCTTCGATGCCTGTGCCGCCGGATATACACCGGCGATGATCCCGACGGTCAGACCGAGGCCTAGGCCCAGCATGATCCACTTCGGTGACACCGCTGCGGGCATCGGGGAAAGCGCCGAAATCACTTGGGCGATCCCAAGGCCAGCTAGGACACCGAACGAGGCGCCTACGGTCGAAAGGGTGGCCGACTCGATCATGACCTGGGCGAGGATGTCCTTTCGCTTGGCTCCGAGGGCCTTTCGCACGCCGATCTCTCGTGTGCGTTCCATGACCGACACGAGCATGATGTTCATGATTACGATCCCGCCAACGACGAGTGAGATCGACACGAGCATGGGCAAGGCGGTGAAGAGCATTCGGGAGATGTTGTCCCAGAAGCTGATTGCCTCGTCAGCGGTCTCAAGTGAGAAATCCGGCTCCTGTGTCGGCCGAAGTCGCCGGCGTACGCGCATGATCCCCTCGACCTCCATCTGGATGTCGCGGAGTTGGTCGGGGTCGATCGCCTGGATGATGATGTCGTCCACGTAACCAAGTGGAGCCGTAATCGCTCTGAGGGGTGATCGAGCGGGGGCGATCACCATGTTGTCGAGCGACTGACCGAACAGTGACCCGCGTTCCTCGAGAACGCCGATCACCCGGTAGGGAAAACCGCGTACACGCATGTTCCGCCCGATTGCGCTCTGTCCCTCGAAGACGAGGTCTGCCGTCTCCGAGCCAATCACTAGCACCGCACTCCCTGCAGCATTCTCTTGAGTCGTGAAGGCCCGGCCGAACTCAATCGTGTGATCGCGGATTTCGAAGATCGCTGGCGATGCTCCGGTAATCGAGACGCCGCTCGCGGTGATCCCGTTGTCTCCGACGATGCTGCCTCCGGTCCGACTCTCCACCGCGACACGCGCGGGCAGTTCGAGCTGTTCGCGGACCGCATCAGCGTCTTCGAACCGCAGCCTTGGACGACGGTTGCGCTCCCGTCGCTGCTCTCTGGTCGTATTGATGTTCACGGACGGCGATCTGCTGAGCGTAACCGTGTTGACACCAAATATCTGGGAGGTCAAGTCTTCCCTCACGTAGCGGTCCAGTCCCTCGACGACCGTCACCACGATAATCAGGAACATGACGCCCATGATCACACCGAGGAGGCTGAAGAACGACTTCAGCTTCTCAGCGCGAATCTGATGGAACGCCAAGGAGACTCCCTCCCAGAAGTGCATTAGCCCTCGTCGCCTGGGTCGGGCGCGTCGTCTTCGTTAACCTGGATCAGATCTCCATCACGAAGCTGACGAATTCGCTGGTATGGACCCGCGACAACCGTATCCCCGGCGGAGAGGCCCGACAGGACCTCGAAGAAGTCTTGGCCCGCGATACCGACCTCTACGGGCTGGAAGGACACCGCGCCGTCGGCAACGAGGAAGACCCCCTCTACATCGGTAGGCTCGTCCTCCGCGCGCTCCTCGTCGGCTTCGGAGTCCCGCACGGTGAGGGCGATAATCGGCACAGCCACGGCATTGGGACGCCTTTCGACCACGACGTCAGCTGTAGCCGAAAGGTCCGGGCGGAGCGGGGCGTCGCTTGCTTCCAGGGTGAGCACGACCTCGAAGTCGATCGCAGCCTGCTGGCCGGCAGCAGCCTGACTTGGTGGGTTGATGGCAGAGTTCCCGATTTCTGTGACTCGACCAGCGAACTCGCGGTCCGGGAAGGCGTCGATTCGAATCGACGCGCTATCCATCAGCGCGATCGCCGGTACGTCGGTCTCATCGACTTTCACGACGACCTCGATCACAGAGAGATCTGAGATCGTGAGCACCAGGCTCCCCGGGTTGTTCATTGTTCCGATAATGACGGTCTCGCCTTCTTCGACGTTCAGACGAGTCACCTTACCGGCCATCGGTGCGATGAATACCGTCTTTGACAGCCGGTCTTGGGATTCGTCCACACCCGCGCGGGCTTGGGAAACCCCGTATTGAGCGGAGGAAAGCATGGCCTGCTGGATCTCGACATCCGTGGCAGAGTCGTCCAACTGCTGTCGGCTGACGAGGATCGAGTCCCTAGCTCGCAAGGCGAGTAGGCGATTTCGGTCACGCTCGGCACGAAGGAGATTCGCCTGCTGTTGCGACGCCTGAGCTTCGGCCTGCGCCAACTGAGCCTCTGTACGCGAGAGGGCCGCTTGGTACTGATCCTGTTCGAGTCTGAGGAGCACCTGCCCAGCGACGACGTCGTCGCCCTCATCAATGAGCAATTCTGAGACGCGGGCAGATACGTCCGAGCTGATGTCGACAGTGCGTCGGGCTCGAATGTTTCCACTCGCGGTGACGATCTCGACCAGGTCGCGTGCTTCGATCGCTTCGGTGCGAACCTCGAGGCGATCGTTGCTCTGGCGGGCGGACATGAATGCAGCGCCGCCGAGGACAGCGCCGCCGACCAGGCCGATTATGATTTTTGTTCGAATCTGCATGGAGAAGTCCGGCCTATCGGAGGGAAGCGCCGACGAGCGCCTCGAGGTTGGTCACCGAGTCGTGGTACATAAAGACGGCCACGGTACCATCGGCGTCGGCCTGTGCGAAAAGGGTCTGAGCTTCTACGAGCTCGACGAATGTGATGGCACCCAGCTGATAACGTTCACGTGCGAGGCTGAGCTGCTGCTCTGCGAGTACTCGATTGCGCTCTTCGAGCAGTGCACTCTGATAAAGCGTCCGGAGGTTCTCGAGGCCGATCGCGATATCGGCTTGGACGGCTAGTTCCTGCTCCCGGACCTGCTGCTCGAGGTCGTCGCGCTGCAGCCGAGCAGCTGCAAGATTCCGCTGGCGGCTCAGGCCTTGGAAGATCGGGATACTGAGGCCGATCGACGCACGCGGCGGAGAAGCCGAGAAGTCGAATGGGAAGGACTTGTTGGCGGCCCTGATCGAATTCGCCTGAGCGTCGGTGAACGCCAGTGCGCCGCAATCGAGTGGCAGGATAGGGTTCGCCAGTCTGGAATACAGATCGTTGTTAAAATAACACTGCTGGATCGAGCCAGCCACGGTGGCTTGTGCCTGCGCGATTTGCAGGTCGGTGCTGCTCGCCTGATTCGTGAATCCGCTCCAGCCGGTACCGATGGAGAGGGTAGGGATGTAGCCTGACCAGGCTGAGCTCACGCCTACCGCGGCTGCTTCCGTCGAATACCGGCGTTGCACCAGCGTCGGATTGGCATCCAGTGCGATGGCAGTGAGTGCCTGCAGATCGTAGGTAGGTTCGGCGAGCACGAAGGTGGTCGTGGTTTCGAAGGGCTGGTTGACCGGGAGCCCCAGAAGCTGGAGGAGCCGCATGCGCGAGGTCGTTACTGCGTTCCGTCTCTGGAGCAGCGTTACCTCCGACCTTCCGACGAGCACCTCGGCCTGACCGACGTCGATGGGTGTGACCTGGCCTACCTCGAGTTGGCCCTGTGCGAGCCGCAAATTGAACTGGGTGCTTTCAAGCTGCAGCTCCGCTATGCGGACTCCGTGCTCCTGACGAAGAATCTCGACGTAGCCCGATGTCACCTGGGCGATAAGGTTCGACTCCGCGATACCAATGCCACCCATTGTGGCCGATCGATTTGCCTTGGCTTGCTTCGGACCGACGATGCTTGCCCAGCTCAGTGAATAACCGAGGTTGATTCCGTAATTCGATCCGTAGTAGGACGGCAGGTCACCGAAGCCGAGGTCGCCGAGCGTAATGCTCCCGAACTGCTGCTCGCCGGAGCCCTGCCAGCTGATTCCCGCGCTGGCGTTGGCGGTAGGCATGAGCTGTCCGTATGACTGGCGCACGTTCCAGTCTGCCAGTGCTTCATCGTTACGGGTCTGGAGGAATCCGGGGTTGGTGGTCCGGGCGATTTTGATGGCCTCCCCGAGCGAGAGGGCCGAGGGCACCTCCTGGGCGGAGACCTGGCTTGTGATCGCGAACAAGGCTGCGATCAGCACGGGCCGGCGGGTCATCTTCGTCACAAACCTCTCCACAATTGGATACGGGGGCGGAACCGGGTGCTGACCCACTGTACGCTATGCGTTGCACGACAGTTTCGGAGCCGGTGGGGTCGGTACTCTTAGCTACGTTACCAAATACGGCCACACCCAACATTTTCTTCGTCCGGGCAAGTGAAGCGGATGTATCCCGTGTTGGAAAAATAACCGACACCGCGTGGGTCCTAAACCCCCAGTTTTTTGTTCACTGAAGATAGAGTACGCACAACGCTCAAAATGTTAAGTGTGAGTTGGCACGGACTCGCTAGGATCAGCCTACTAGGTCTGTTCGCTCGGCTTCATACGCCCGGGAAGGGACTTCTACCTTGAGCACTCGCCCTTGTTGGTCGAACCAGACGGTGCGGTCGTCGCCATCGTTCGAACTGAACGTGATGCGTCGTGCGGAGACGACGTTTCGTCCCAGAGTGATGCGCACTTCTGTCCGCTCGCTCGCGGTAAGCGTCATCTGTCTGCGGCTGCGCGGCTCGAGTACATGGACCTCTTGACCTGGGAGGAGGTCGCGGAGGAAGTAGTAGTGGTGCGCGACGTCGAGCTCGACGACGCGAGTGTCGGGCCGCGCCGGAAACTCGCGATCCTCCTCACCGGCGGGGGACCGCACCGTAGCCAGGAACCTGCGATCTGCCCTCTCGAGGCCGATCTCCGCCACGCCGAGACCAGTCACATCTATCTGGTAGCTGTCGGCTGACCCCTCAGGCGGAATCGCCCGGAGAATCATGCGCATGTCTTGGGTCGCCCGGCCTACCACCAGGGCAACTGTCGCGTTCGCGAATACTGCATCGCCACTTCCGAGCCCCGCACGCCGAATGACGAAGTCTTCACTTCCGACCGAGACTCCTTCGACGGTGACAGCGAACTGGCCCTGGTCGACAACGATCCCCTGAGCCGACAGCGCGCGCGTGCCGACAAGAGCGATCAGGCCAAGCCAAAGGAATGCGAATCTATTCATGTTCTGTTGCTACCCATGTGACCCACCACGGTTCGGTACGGGGCCGTCGATCGCCTCCTAGGGCATGTCGACGTACCCTTTGAAAACGTTTGCACCTTTTTCAGTTGAGGTCAGTGACGGCGAGCCCAGCACGCGCTGTGAGGCAAGCGGGGGCGCCGGTGCCCTTCGCCGAGTATACTTTCGGAGGGCTCCACCGCTCGGGAGATAATCTTTCAATTGATCGGTCCGAACCAGTTCGGGTACGAGGTGCAGCATCAGCGACGCTTCGAGTTCGCCGGCATGCTCATAGTTGGGGTCTGTGCCGATGGGGTCGGAGGCGTCGATCTGATACAGACCGTGCACCGACTTGAGAGATGGCCCCGAGGGCGGCATAAGCAAAGCCTCGAGATGGAGCTCAAGCCGGTATTTCGTGATGATCACGAAGTGGCTCATCCCGTCGTTGTCCCATCGACCCAACAACTCGTTCACCGCCCGATGAAGGGTTTTCGGTGTCAGTCCCGCGCGACTCCAGAAGGGATCCCCACCTACGGTTACGCGGAAGGAGAACGTTGGGATACGCAAGATGACGAGGCGTTCGGAGACCTCCCGGGCCACTCCCTGGGCAATGACCAGATTCCCCCCCAGCGGGAGGTGTGGACCATTCTGCTTCAGGGCGCCTACAGGGAAGGCGATTCCCCGATCCGCTGCGAGGATCCGGCTGACTTCCGTCCATGGCAGCTCGGCGACCGCCTATGACAACTGGATCTCCTTCGACTTCGGAGGGATACCTGGCACTCCACCGATTAGGGTGGGCAGGGCCTTGGGTGGGTGTCGCTGCACTCTGGATCTGGTCGGGTGGGACGACCCCATGGCCATTATTAGTGGCTGCTGGAGCGCTCGTCATCACCCTGATCACGGCCGGGCAGGAACGTGGGCGATCCTGGAGCCTTGGGGTCGTTCTACTGGTCACTGGCATCCTGGTCGGATTCCACGCCGAGCGCCAAGTAAATCAGGTCCTTACGGATTGGGATGGGTACTGGGCCGGTCGGGTGGAGACAGTGGGCGAACTGCTGCGCGTAGAGCTCGAAGAGCACAGGATGGATGCGGGAGCTTCCGCTGTCGACGAACTGATCGCGGATTGGACGGCTACCGAGACGGCTCCGACGAGCGAGTATCTGGCGGACCTTCGGGAGCGGAACCGGATCTCAGCCGCGGCGCTCTACGACGCCAGCGGAGCACTGGTTGCCTGGGACGGCGTTCACCGCGGAAAGGTCCCGGAGGACGTGCAGAGGGGCGATTGGCGCTGGTCGTACCGTGAACTCCCCCTCTTCGGATATTTCTACGTCACGGCCAAGGCAGATGATGGCAGTGTGGCAGTCGCCGCCTATGTGCTCCGCGCATCATTACCGGAAGGCCTCAACGCGGAAGTGCGGAACCTCGTAACCCGATTCTACGCCGAGTCGGGTGAGCAGATTCGTATTTCCGAAGAGGATCCCGGCGGGACACAGGTCGGTTGGGATTTCGACCTAGATGGCGACCGGTTGCTCACGGTGGTTCTGGTTCAGCCTGAGCCGCAAGAACGGGCCGCTGGGATTCGGTATGACTGGGCGCTCACGGTAGGGTTCGTCGCACTCGCGGCCTGGCTGCTCTTCGTGATCGGAGGCCCACTTGGTCGAGCTGAGGCCATCGCAGCGGCCCTGGCCCTCGTGGCCGGCGCGATATGGATCCCGGTCGACTCGGTTCCGGTGGCCTTCGCTGTTTTCGATCCCACTGCCTATCGGCTGCCTGGGCCCTGGGGGCTCTCGGCAGGTCGAGTCGCGATGATCGGTGTGGTCCTCTTCGCTCTCGCCTCAGTGCTTCCGCGGCCACGCTTCGGCCTTTCCCCAGTCACGGCTGCGGCCCTCTCTGCCGTTTTAGGTCCGGGCATTTTGCTCTGGCTCCATGGAGGGATGACCCCTGACTTCCTAGCAGGTGGTCGTGCCGAGTGGGTCGCCCTTCAGGTCGCGGTCACAAGTCTGCTTGCCCTGGTCATGGGTGTCTCGATCAGCTGGGTTCGGGGAGGGCGCGGCTCGTCCATCACCATGTTCGGAGCGATCGCGGTCACTGCTGCGTTCGCTGCGGCGGTGGGAGCGACTGTGGTCTTTCAAGGCACTTCGTCGGTTTGGTGGTCGGTCGCGTTTTCGATTCCTGTGGGACTGGCGGCACATGGGGTCGGCGCATGGAGTGGTTGGCAGCGATCTGTGGCTGGATGGTCCATCGCCATTGGGATCGCCAGCTGCGCAACGATCCCGATCATGTGGGGCCAGAGCATTGACGCCAGGCTGAATGCTGGCGCGGTTCGGCTCAATCGAATTACAGCGGTCGAGGATCTCGAACTCGAAGACCGACTGTTCGACTTCGCCGGTCTCGCCGATTCGCTGGATGCTGGCGGGGCGGAAGACGTTACGATCCTCTATGAGGCCTGGCGCCTTAGTGGACTGTCCGCGCTCGGTTATCCGGTGCGCTTGCAGGTCGAACTGAGAGACGGGTCACCGGGGGAGGGCATCCGGATCGGCGTGGCTGAAGGAGAGCCGCAGCCCTATCAGTCCATCGTTGCCGAGGGCCGCGTGGCCGGTGGGGTCCGCCTGGTCCAGCTCGACCACGATGCCGCGCACTACATCCTGACCTCGGCGCTACCAGATGACCGTATGGTGGTGGCAGTGGTGCCGCCGTTTCCGGAAACCTCCGTTAGGGCCGGCCTTGGGCCGCTTGTAAGAGGGCCGGCAGGGGCCGAGCTCCAGGCATTGTCCGTGCTGCCTCTTCCCGATGGCCTCTCCGCGCCCACTGTCATAGGCAGGTCCCGCACGCGTGAGGGGTGGCAGACCGATACCGGAGTGCAGTTCTCCAACGGGCCCGCCTACCATGTGATCTACGCCGTGGATCTGCCGGGCGTGCCTCTTCGGATCGCGCGTGCCGTGCTCCTCATCGCCCTCAACCTCACTCTCTTCCTCGGGCTGCTTCTCCTCGGACGGGCGTTGCATCGGGATCCCGATCGCGCCGCAGTGCGGTTTTCGGGCTTTGCGATCTCCTTCCGGGCTCGGGTAACGCTGGCTCTGTTCGGATTCTTTGCCTTCGCGAGCGCGGTCTTCGGAACGGTGGCGTACCAGACGCTGTCGCAGGCGTCGCGGCGTTCTGCTCAGGTCATCGCGGAGCGCGTCGTAGACGATGCGGCTGGCTGGTACGGCGCGCTCGACGGGCAGATGGAGCGGCTCGCGAACCAGGTGGGTGCAGAGCTTCTCGAGTACCGTAATGGTGAGCTAGTGGAAGGGTCGCTGGAGGAGCTCGTTGAGCTCGGCTTGTACGAGGGATGGACTCCGTTTGCCGTACACCAAGTGTTGGACGGGTACGATGAGATCAAGGAACTCCACGAGACGTCCGTTGGGCGTTGGAGGTACGTCACCGCATACCGGCGCTTGCGAGATGGAGACGTCCTTGCCGCTCAGGTGCCGTTGCAGGCGGGTACAAGCGCCCTCCAGACGACTGACCTCCTGGAATTTCTCCTTTTCGTCATCATGCTTGGGGGTGCCTTGTCCCTGGGATTGGCCATGGTCGCGGGCCGCGCACTCACGCTCCCGATCCAGGCGCTCCAGATCGCCTCGGAGAGCGTCGGTTCCGGAGATCTGGGACTTCGCTTGCCTGCCCATCGGCAGGATGAATTCGGTGCGGTATTTCGGGCCTTCAACCGAATGGTCGGTCGTGTACGACGCGCTCGCCGCCAACTGGTGCGGACGTCTCGTAGAACACAGCTCATCATGGACGAGGCCGCGGTCGGCATGGTCGCGCTTGATCCGGCGGGACGAGTCACGCTGGTTAATCCACGGGCAGAAGAGCTGCTCGGTATCGAAGTATTCGTCGGACGGAATCTTCCCTTTGGAGGTGCGCTAGGTGAGCCGCTGAACGACTGGCTCGAGAACTACCTAGCTGGGACAGCGGACGAAGGGAACTCGGACTTCCAAGTCGGTGAACGCCGGGTTCGAGTTCGAGTACGACGACTAGGCGGCTTTGGCACGCGCCGGGGTGTCGTCGTCTCCCTGGACGACGTGACCGATGAGTTGAAGGCGGAGCGCGTGCTGGCCTGGGGGGAGATGGCGCGGCAGGTGGCGCATGAGGTGAAAAACCCTCTCACTCCCATCAAGCTGAGTATCCAGCATGTTAAGAGAGCCTGGGACGATGGACACCCTGACTTCGAGAAAATTCTGATCAAGAACGCCGACGCGATGCTAGCTGAGATTGACCATCTGGCGGAGATTGCACAGTCGTTTTCGCGGTTCGGAGCACCGAGTGATCAGGCGACCCCGCTGGCACCCATCTCCGTGGAGGACGTAGTCGGCGAGGTCATGGCCCTCTACGGCAGCTCTGCCGCACGGGTTCGCTTCGAGCAGGATGTTGATCGGAGTCTCCAGCCCGTCGTGGCTCGCA
>Ga0308018_10000085_pt1 | contig 48798 bp, 54 predicted proteins | sample Neamet282_FD_203130 | JGI IMG/M metagenome (GOLD analysis project Ga0308018, IMG submission 203130) | Marine microbial communities from water near the shore, Antarctic Ocean - #282 | ecosystem: Environmental > Aquatic > Marine > Unclassified | place: Southern Ocean | collected 2014-10-01
CGAGCTCGAGCACTGGCACAATTCGCGCGGTCATTGGTTCGCGGTTCGCGGGTTTTGCTGCAGGACCTCGGGCCCAACTGGCCACGGGTCGCGGGTCATTGGGTCGCGGACCTCGGGTCATTGGGTCGTATATATTCCCTAGGGTCCCCCTGATATCGGGTCATAAATCTAAGCAAATCAACGACTTATCGCGCCTCGCTCGCTCGGGCCCCGCGTCGCCTGTCGGGGGCTATAGACCATGTTTCTCTCAAATATTTACGTGATATTTTGAACGAGCTTTAACTGTCTTATAAATGCGTGTAATATCGCATATAATAGTTAATCGCGTTCCACGTGAAACATAAATTTTTATTTTTCAAAACCTATGGGTCCCTTATGAATAAAGCCAGTAATCCTGCGGTAGAGGAAAAGACTTTGAAGCTTGAACTGCGGCTCGCGCAGCTTGAGAAGAATGAAGCTTGCCAAGATAATTTTTTAACTTTTGTAAAAGCTATGTGGCCTGAGTTCATTACGGGTAGACATCACAAGATTATCGCGGACAAGTTAGAAAGAGTCGCGAGCGGCGAGCTAAAAAGATTGATCATTAACATGGCACCGCGGCACACGAAGAGTGAGTTTGCGTCCTTCTTGTTTCCTGCGTGGATGATGGGCAAGAATCCGAAGATGAAGATTATACAGGCGACGCACACGACGGAGTTGGCGGTAAACTTTGGGCGTAAGACGAAGAACCTTTTGGAGACGGATGCGTATCAAGAGGTGTTTGATACGGTTAAGTTGGCGTCGGACAGTAAGGCCTCGGGCCGTTGGGATACGAGCGCGGGCGGTATGTATTATGCCGTGGGTGTGGGCTCGAACTTGGCGGGACGTGGTGGTGATTTAATTATTATTGACGATCCTCACTCGGAGCAGACGGCGATGTCGGCGGCAGGCTTTGATGATGCATGGGATTGGTACACAGGCGGCCCTAGACAGCGTCTGCAGCCGGGCGGATCAATAGTCATAGTACAAACCCGCTGGTCCGAGAAAGACATGACAGGGCAGCTTATGAGGGCTATGGCCAAGGACCCTTTGGCTGATCAATGGGAGGTGGTGGAGCTTCCTGCCATCTTTGAGGATGGTACGCCGTGTTGGCCTGAGTACTGGAGTCTTAAAGATTTGACCGCGGTCCGCGCATCAATTCCTCCGAGCAAGTGGAATGCGCAGTATCAGCAGAATCCCACGGGCGAAGAGAACGCGATTATTAAGCGCGAGTGGTGGAAGTTGTGGGAAAAGCCAGCGGTGCCTCAGTTGGAGTATGTGATCCAAAGTTACGATACGGCGTTTTCTAAGAAGCAGACGGCGGACTATTCGGCCATTACGACGTGGGGGGTGTTTTATCCGAATGAGGGTGGTAGTGGTCCCAATTTAATTTTGTTAGATAGCAAGAAGGGGCGTTGGGATTTTCCTGAGTTGAAGCAGGTGGCCTTAGATTTGTATAAATTTTGGGAGCCTGACACGGTGATTATCGAGGCCAAAGCTAGTGGTACGCCGTTGACTCAGGAGCTTCGTGCGCAGGGCATTCCCGTGGTTAACTTTACGCCGAGTCGTGGCAATGACAAAATAACGAGGGTGCACAGTGTGTCACCTTTGTTTGAGGCGGGGATGGTGTGGGTTCCTGACGAGACGTGGGCGGACGAGTTAGTTGAGGAGGTGGCAGCGTTTCCTAACGGGGAGTTTGATGACTTGGTGGACAGCATGACTCAGGCGTTGATGCGCTATCGTCAGGGCAATTTTGTGCAGTTACCATCGGATGACTGGGAAGAAGAGGCAAACTCTGCTAAAGTGCGGGTGTATTATTGAATTAGGGGTGGTTATGGCAAACGGTACAACAAATGCGGGCTTGATGGATAGAAATGTCCCATCTCAAATGGATATGGCCGATCTGGAGGCTGAATTAGAGTTGTCGCTTCCTGATTCAGGAAATGATGTGATGGCCATGATTAATGCCGAAAATGTCGGAGAAATTGAGATCACCTCAGAAGATGACGGTGGGGTATTGATCGACTTTGATCCCATGGATCAGCGAGGCGAGGCCCAAGAGTTTGATGCTAACCTCGCGGAAGAAATGCCAGAGCGCGAGCTTCAACGTATTTCGTCAGAGTTGTTAGGTGAGTTTGATGCCAACAAAGCCAGTCGCCAAGATTGGGAAGAAGCTTATTCAAGTGGGTTAGAGCTATTGGGCTTTAACTACGAAGAACGTACACAGCCTTTTCGTGGAGCCTCGGGTGTAACTCATCCTTTGCTGGCGGAAGCGGCAACACAATTTCAAGCGCAAGCTTTTAATGAATTACTGCCGCCTTCGGGTCCAGTCCGCACGGTAGTGATGGGCAAGAGTACGTCTGCTAAAGAGCAGCAAGCGCAGCGCGTAAAGCAGTTTATGAATTACTACATCACTAACGAGATGGACGAGTACACACCTGACATGGATCAGATGTTATTCTTCTTGCCGTTGGCGGGTTCTACGTTTAAGAAAACCTATTACGACGCGACCATTGAACGAGCGGTGTCTAAGTTTGTTCCTGCAGAGAACTTGATTGTTCCTTATGAGACTGCGGATCTTCAGTCGTGCCCCAACATTACGCAAGTAGTGCGCATGGCGTTAAACGATTTACGCAAACGCCAAGTGGCGGGTGCTTATCTAGATGTGGAGGTAATCCCTTCTCAGAAAGAACTAACGTCACTAAGTGGTGAGATGGACAGGCTAGAAGGCCAAGACGCTAACCAGATTGATTATGACTGCACGATCCTTGAGTGCCACGTTGACCTAGACTTAGAAGGTTACGAAGACGAGGACGAGGACGGCGAGTTCACAGGAATTAAGATTCCGTACATTGTGACTATCTCTGAAGACAACGGCAAGGTGCTGTCGATCCGTCGCAACTATCGCGAAGACGATTCTTTGCGTAAGAAGATCAGCTACTTTACACACTATAAGTTTTTACCCGGATTCGGTTTCTACGGCTTAGGCTTGATTCATACCATTGGTGGTCTGTCTCGCACTGCGACTTCGGCCCTTCGACAGTTGATCGATGCGGGTACGTTATCTAACCTGCCTGCTGGTTTCAAGGCCCGCGGACTACGGATCAGAGATGACGATGAACCACTACAGCCCGGCGAGTTTAGAGATGTAGACGCGCCCGGCGGTGCCATACGCGACAGCCTAATGCCGCTACCTTTTAAAGGCCCCGACCAAACCCTGTTTCAGTTACTTGGTTTTGTAGTCGATGCCGCGCAACGTTTCGCAACTATCACGGACCTTAAAGTAGGTGCGGGTAATGAGGGTGCTGCAGTAGGCACTACTATGGCGATGATGGAGCAAGGCGCTCGAGTAATGAGTGCGGTCCATAAGCGTTTGCATTATGCGATGCGTCAAGAGTTTAAGATTCTTGCACGGGTAATGTCGGAGAGTTTGCCACAGGAGTATCCGTTCTCAGTTCCCGGCGGAGATGCAACCATCATGCGCGAAGACTTTGATGATCGCGTTGATATCATCCCTGTCAGCAATCCAAATGTATTTAGTCAGGCGCAGCGGATTGTGCTTGCCCAGACTAAAATGCAACTCGCGGCCCAAGCACCAGAGATTCATAACATCCACGAAGTGTATCGTGACATGTATGAGGCGTTAGGTGTGACGGATGTAGATCGTATTATGAAGGCCATTCCAGCGGAAGAGCCCGGCCCTATTGATCCCGCACAAGAGAACATCAATGCTTTAGACATGTTGCCACTAAAAGCCTTTGAAGGACAAAATCATCAAGCGCACATCCAAGCGCACTTGATCTTTGGCGCAAGTCCCACGGTTAGCGGTATGCCTCAAGTAGCTATGGCGCTTCAAAAGCATATAATGGAACACGTTCAGATTGCAGCGAAAGAGCAGGCCATGGCCGCTTATCAACAGCAAGCCCAACAGGCGGGTGCTAACATTCCTGAAGATCAGCAGATGCTTGCAATAGAAGCATTGACCGCTCAGTTTATTGCGGAAGGTATGCAGCAAGTTAAAGATGCGTCAGCCCAGATATCTGGTGCGGGTGCCCCTGATCCTTTGATTCAGTTGAAGGAACAAGAGATTCAGGCTAAAGTAGCCGATAACGAAGCTGACAATCAGATTGATCAAGCCAAGTTGCAGTTGGATCAACAGAACCAACAGATGCGCTCGGAGCAGTTTGATGAGCGGATTGCAGCACAAGAACGACAAACATCAGCACGTATCCAGTCGGCTATGGATCGTGAATTATTAAAGCAACGCGGAGATTAAAATGAGCAAAAAAGACGGAATAGGTGGCTACAGTTCTGAAATGTATTACGCAGACCTTCTTGCGGAGCGAGGAAAAGGTTTTAGCTTGCAGAAAAACACTAGATCCACAGGTAAAAACGCCACACAAAAAGTATCTAAGGGTAAAGGAAAAGGTAAGTAGATTATGAAAAATCGAACTGTAAGAGTAAACGGAGCAGCACCGAGCAACACACCCAAGGCGGTTACTTATGCTGACATTAAAGGTCAAGGTCGTATTCCTTACGGCAAGACTGCGCCTGCTCCTGTAGCGGGTGGATTGACTGACTTTGCTAACACCCCTCGTAAGATGAAGACTCGTGGCACGGGTGCCGCGATCAAGGGAACAAGCCACATGGGCTACTAAACCTTTTGATGGAGTATTCTAATGTTTAAGTTAGGAAAGAACAGTCTAAACAATTTGGTAGGTGTGGATGAAAGGCTTATTGATATCGCAGAAGTTGCTATTAAGCTATCTAACATTGATTTTGGTATTCCTTCTACTGGTGGGTTGCGCACCGAAGAAGTACAAGCAAAGTTGTTTGGAGATGGTGTATCAAAAGCGGATGGAGTCAACAACAAGTCCTATCACCAAAGCGGAAAGGCGCTCGATGTGTATGCTTACGTCGACGGAAAAGCCTCGTGGGATAAGCTCCACCTTTCTCTTATAGCTGCTTCTATGTTACAAGCCTCGTCTCAGTTAGGGTATGAACTAAAATGGGGAGGCCTGTGGAAATCGTGGCAGGATTACCCTCATTTTGAAATTAGGGATTAACCATGAGTTTTCTAAGCTTTTTGAGCCCTATTGCAAGTCTAGGTAAAACATATCTTGAAGGTAAGAACGAAATTGCTAAAGCCAAGTCGGCAGCGGCTATACTTACTTTGGGTGCCGAGGCGGACGTTAAAGTGGCGGGTGCTAAAGCCGCTCATAAATTAGCGGACGATGGCCAGACACAAGACTTCAATTTGGACCTTGTTGCCATGCAGCAAATGGATAAGTCATTTCTCGACGAGATTATGATTGCACTACTTCTAGTACCTATTGCGGCGTCTTTTTTAGGCTATCAAGTCGAAGTTACCGCAGCGTTTGAATCGTTTTCTTCCATGCCAGACTGGTATCAGTACCTAGTTATTGGTGTGTATGTGGTTAAGTTTGGTATGCGTGGGTTGTTGACTAAACTAATATCAGGCAAGTTAAGTGCTGTAAAACTTAAGTAACCTTTCCTTTTTACTCTATCCCCTGCATATAAGTTATGATAGGATCATATCCAACATTGTTTGATTATATGCGAGGTGTGGATGGACGAAATACAAGTTGCGGAAGCTGTTTTTAGGGTCCTACGGGATAGACGGCAAGGTGTAACGGACTTGATGATTTACGGTAACGTTAAGTCGATGGAACAATATCGTGAGCTTATGGGCAATTTAGAATGCCTCAATCATGTGGAACAGGAACTCAAGAGCCTGCTAGATAAACAGGAGCACTCAATATGAGCGCAGTAGAAAAAAAAGTAGAACCCGTAGTCTATGAAAAGACTGCTAAACAATTAGCCAGTGAGGCTAAAGCAAAAGCTAAAGCAAACGAAGTTGCGGATGAAGCAACTAAACTTGCAGACGCCTACGTGGAAAAACCACGCCTTAACCCTGACGCTATCGGGAAAACTCTCTTAGACAGGATGCCCAACCCTACGGGCTGGCGGATATTAATTCTACCCTATCAAGGCAAAGGTAAATCCGCAGGCGGTATTTTTCTCCCTTCTGAAACGCAGGAGAAAAGCCAAATCTCTACCCAAGTCGGTTATGTACTCAAGCTAGGACCCCTAGCCTATGGAGATGCCGATAAATTTCCAGATGGAGCATGGTGCAAAGAAAAGCAGTGGGTTATGTTCGCCCGTTATGCTGGATCGCGCTTCCAGATAGATGGGGGAGAAGTCAGAATACTTAATGACGACGAGATACTGTCGACCATTTTGGACCCTGAAGACATCCATAATTTAAACTAAGGAGAGCACCATGTCGGATACAAACACCGTCGAGTTAGATGTAGGCGATTCGGAAGAAGTAGAAGTAGAAGTAAGCGCGGGTGCTGTTGAGTCCGAAAACGATTCGGATGATCAGTTTGATAAAGCGGAGACCTCTACTCAAAAACGAATTAGTCGTCTTACTAAGAAAATGCGTGAAGCAGAACGCCGTGAGCAAGAAGCGGTTAAGTATGCCCAAGCTGTTCAAGGTGAGTCACAAGAATTAAAAAGTCGGATGTCTAACTTAGACACCAACTACGTTGCTGAGTATACCACTCGTGTTAATACCCAGATTGCTCAAGCCGAAGCAGTGTTGACTCGTGCTATTGAAAGAGGGGATGGTGCCGCAACCGTAGAAGCTCAACGAGACCTTACTAGTTTAGCCATTCAGCAGGATCGAGCGGCCCAAGCTAAGATGCAGTCGGAAAGGCAGCAACAACAAGCGGCGGCGGCTCAACAGCACCAAGCTCAACAGCCTATGCCTGCTCAACAGCCTAAACGTCCTGACGCTAAAGCCGAATCATGGGCCTTGCGTAACAGTTGGTTTGGCCAAGACGAGGCAATGACGTATGCTGCTTTTGGCATACACAAAAAACTTGTTGAAGAAGAAGGGTTTGACCCGCAGAGCGAAGACTACTATACTGAGCTAGATAACCGTGTTCTTGATAAGTTTGGTAACGGATCAAGCAGCCCCAATAAACGCCCCGCTCAGACAGTAATTGGAGCTTCAAGAACACCATCTGGGCGCAGTAATAGAAAGGTTCGACTCACTCCGAGCCAAGTCGCGATAGCGAAGAAATTGGGTGTGCCGCTTGAAGAATATGCGAAATACGTGAAGGAGTAACAGAGAATGACTGAACAACAAAATACAGGTAGTTCCGCCGTGAACCGTACTTCTCGCGCTAACAAAACTCGGGAGAAACAGGCGATCCGTAAGCCTTGGGCTCCTCCGTCTATGCTAGATGCACCACCTGCCCCTGACGGCTTTAAACATCGTTGGATTCGCGCCGAAACGCGTGGTTTTGATGATACGAAGAACGTCAGTGCTAAATTAAGGGAAGGTTATGAACTTGTCCGAAGGGACGAGTACCCAGACTTTGAATCCCCTACTGTAGAATCAGGTAAATACCAAGGTGTCTTTGGAGTTGGCGGACTGCTTCTCGCTCGTATACCAGACGAAACTGTGGCCGAAAGGACTAACTACTTCAAAGGACGTAGTAAGGACCAAATGGATGCAGTTGACCATGATATGATGAGAGAGAATGCACATTCATCGATGACGATTAGTAAACCTGACCGTCAATCTCGTGTAACTTTCGGTGGTCCACAAAAATGATATGGACTACCCCTTTAGGAGAGAATTATAATGGCTAATGCAAATACTGCCTATGGTCTCCGTCCTATCGGGCTAGTTGGTAGCGGTGTCAATTCTACTGGTGTAACCCAGTATGAGATCGCTTCCAACAACACCAATGCTATTTTCCAGTTTGGTTTATGCGTTCCGCTAGCAGCGGGCGTTATTACTTTTGCTGGAGCTACTAGTGGGGGAACTACCCCTGCGCTTGGTGTCCTGATGGGCGTTGAATACGTTGACTCTGTAACTAAGAAGCCAACATTTTTAAGTTACTGGCCCGGTTCTGGTTCCGTAAGCGTGGATACTAATCATCCTGTTAAAGCTTTCGTTGCTGACAACCCCAACCAGTTATTTAAAGTAGCATCTGACGCAACACTAACTAACCGTGCTACTGCACAGGCCGCCGTGTTCGCAAACGCATCTTTGGGAACTTCTGCACGTACTGGTACGTCAATAGGTAACTCAAATTCCGCCTTGGGCGTGTCTACAATTGCAGCTACGGCCACTTTGCCGTTGCGTATTGTTGGCATCATGGACGACGCTGGTAATACCGACTTTGCATCTGCAGGTATTCCTTTGATCGTTCGTATCAACGCTCATTACAACGCTAACACAAGCCGCTTTGACTCGCAGACTACTGCTACGTCAACAGGCCTATAGGAGGGTTAGATCATGGCTATTTCTCGCGCACAACTAGCGAAAGAGCTTGAACCCGGCCTAAACGCCTTGTTCGGTCTCGAATTTAATCGTTACGAAAATGAGCATTCTGAAATCTTTGAAGAAGAGTCTTCGGACCGCGCCTTTGAAGAAGAAGTAATGCTTGGTGGTTTCTCTACTGCACCTGTTAAGAATGAAGGCTCTGCCATCAGTTTTGACGACGCTCAAGAGACTTATACCGCTCGTTACGCTCACGAAACTATTGCGCTTGCGTTCTCAATTACTGAGGAAGCAGTGGAAGACAATCTTTATGATCGTCTTGCATCGCGTTACACCAAAGCTCTGGCCCGCTCTATGGCCCAGACTAAGCAAATCAAAGCCGCGGCTGTATTGAACAATGCGTTCTCTGCTGGCGTTAATGCGATTGGCGATGGTGCAGCACTTTGTTCCGCAGCCCACCCCTCTCTTTCGGGTAACCAAACCAATGTCTTGGCAGTTGCTGCCGACCTCAACGAAACTTCGTTGGAGCAGATGTTGATTGACGTTGCTAGTTTGACGGATGAGCGTGGTTTGAAGATTGCAGTTCGTGGCATGAAGCTTATTATTCCTAAAGAGCTTCAGTTCATCGCAGAACGAGTAATTAACTCGAACTTGCGCTCTGGCACTGCGGATAACGACACAAACGCAATGAAGTCTATGGGAATGCTTCCAGACGGTGCAGTGGTTAACCACTTCCTTACCGACACTGATGCTTTCTTCATCAAGACTGATGCTCCTAACGGCTTCAAGCACTTCAACCGTTCGTCTATTAAGACTGCGATGGAAGGTGACTTCGATACGGGCAACATGCGCTTTAAAGCTCGTGAACGTTACTCATTCGGTGTATCCGATTGGCGTTGTGTTTACGGTACGCCCGGCGCAGCATAACCACACGGTAACGTGTAGTTTAGAAAAGGGAGGCTTCGGCTTCCCTTTTTTGTGCGTAACATTGACAGTTCACGAAAGACAGTGGTATGTTATACTTACAATTATCGGGAAAATATCGGTGAATCTGACAGTCCCCGACTGACGATATGCAGACAGATCCACCTTAACTCGCATGTGAGGAATTTATTATGGGCCAGACTACTTTTTCAGGACCAATTTTAGCAGGAACAATCAAAGATACTACAGGTACCGCTCTCGGTACTAACGTAAAGAACACCGGCCAAGTTGTAATGTCTCAATCTATTATGATTGACGCAGCAGTCGCCGCTGGCACAACTACCTACAATGTCGGCGTCATTCCAAATAATTCACAGTTACTTGGTGTCACACTAAGAGTGGCTATAGCTAGTAATGCCGGTGGCACAGCGACTCTTTCAGTGGGCATGGTTAGCAAGACGACTCAATTTTTTATTGCAAATACCAATGTTAAAGCAGTTGCGGAAACTAAAACTTTGGCCGCTGGGGGTTTGGATACAGCAGATCGTTTTAGTGGTGACAGCCAGATCACAGCAACACTTATCTCTGCGGGAGCGACTGCTACTGCGGGTCAAATTACTGTGACTTTAACTTATGTGCAGGACAATAATTTGCAAGACGCAACCGCTGTCTAATAACTTATAGGAGGTTAAAATGAGTTCAGATGTAAAATCAAAACGTTTAACCTCTACTGGCTCTGCTGGTGTGGGCCCTGCGCGTATTCGCCAAGTTCAAGTTAAAACAACTACTGGTACTCCTCGACTTACTTTCACTGATGGTAATGGCGGGGCGGTAGTTCTGGACATGGACCTAGATGCTTCAAAAACTCACTCTGTAAATATTCCGTCTGACGGAATAAGAGTGAGTGATATTTTTGTGTCGGTCTTTACAGCGTGTACGTCCATAACAATATTTCATAGTTAGAGAGGTAACTCATGGCATCAGACATAAAAGCTACGTATTTGGAGGCTAACGGTGTTGTCTTTGCGGGACGAACTCGCGTAAAAGCTATTCACTACAAATGTGGCACCAATCCAGTTATTGAGTTAAAAGACGGAGACACCAACGGTGCCGTTAAGCTTAAACTGGGGTTTGCCAGCAATACTGATGACAACGTTTATTTACCTGACGAAGGGATGTTATTTAGTGACGGGTGTTTTGCCGTACTGACTAACGTCACCAACATAACGGTATTTTACAATTGAGGTAGTTATGGAAACGAAAGTAGCTACTCTTAAAAAAATAAAACCCGTTAAAAGTAATAAAAAATCAGCAAGTCATGATAGGGACATTATGAAAATAGCAGAAGTTCTTTCCAAGCTAGATAAGCATGAAGCTGAGTGTAACCTAAGATATCAAATGATTGAAGAAAAGCTGGCTGATCAAAAGCAAACGCTAAAAGGTTTAGATATTAAAATTTGGGGGCTTGCTGTATTGATAATAATCGCACCCCTAGTGCATAAGCTATTGGCCTAGTCATGTATGACGCTTTCTTCAGTGACCCCGTTGAGGCGAAGATTGTAAAAGAAATAAAACTCTGGTCCTCAGACGTTTTAGAAAAACCAAACTCCTACTTTAATAATTTACCTGCTTGCCCCTATGCCCGAGGGGCGTGGTTAGGCGATAAGGTGGCTATTATATTTAAGTATGAAGAAGGTTATCAAAGTGTGTACTCGTGCATCTCACAGTTCGACGACGTGTATGACGTTGCCCTTATCATTGACATGAGCAACTCCAAAACTCCTGAAGAATTTCACGACTATCTAGACGACTTAAATAAAGTGGTGTCTCAAGGCATGTTTATCGACAAAGACATGTGGTTGATGGGCTTTCACCATGAAGATGAAGCCAGTGATTTTGTGGGCGAGTTAGATTTTGATCCATCGGTAGAAAACCCCTACTCTATAATATTTATTCAGCGATTATCTAAGTTACAACAAGCGGCTGACAAGTTGAATAAAAAAGGCTATTATGATACATACGATGCAGAACATAATGCACGTCAAATTTACCAAGTAAGAGAAACTTTATATAGGAAGCTCCAAAATGGCTATGAAACCAAAGAAAGTTAGTTCTTCAGCAAAGAAACCTGTTAAGCGTATGCGTGGCGGCGGTATGGTTGCTATGAAAGAACCTGTTAAGCGTATGCGTAGCGGCGGCATGGTTAAGCCTGCTAAAAAGAAAAAGTAGGGCCTTGTAATGCCAAGTAAAGGGCTTTATGCCAACATCCACGCTAAGAAAAAGCGAATTGCAGCAGGGTCGAAGGAGACAATGCGCAAGGTTGGGTCACCCGGTGCCCCAACTAAAAAAGCGTTTGTAGCATCAGCTAAAACGGCTAAACCCGTTAAGAGAAAGACACGCACTGCGTAGGTAAAAGCTATGGCTACATCTGAAAGTAAAGACTTTGAGTTAGACGTTGCAGAATATGTCGAAGAGGCATTTGAGCGATGTGGGCTAGAGGTCCGAACAGGTTATGACTTAAAATCTGCCAAGAGGTCTTTAAACCTTTTGCTTGCAGACTGGGCTAACCGTGGCCTTAACCAGTGGACCATTAAGCAGCGTACTGTTGCAATGGTTGACGGTACAGGTAACTACCCTTTAACCGCGGATGTAATTGATATTTTATCTGTCGTTGTGCAACGATCTGGAACTGATTACTCGTTGATTCGTTTAAGCCGAGATGGTTATTTAAGTATACCCAACAAGGCAACGAAAGGTAGAGTTAATCAATTCTTCTTGGATAGGCAAGTTACGCCTAACTTAAAGCTTTGGCCTGTGCCTGATAACAGCACTGATGTTGTGTACTATGACGCTTTAACCCGAATGGATGATGCGGACATATACACTAACACGATGGACTTACCTTTTAGGTTTTACCCTTGTTTAGCGGCAGGTTTAGCTTATTACCTTGCTTTAAAACGTGCTCCAAACCGTGTTGAAATGCTTAAAGCCCTATACGAAGAAGAGTTTGAAAGGGCTGCTGTAGAAGATAGGGACCGTTCGTCCTTTAACGTGACCCCTGTATACAGGAGAGTTTGACAATGGGTAAGTTTGCGTCTGGAAAAAAAGCATACGCCATCTCGGACCGTTCGGGCTTTCGTTATCCTTACAGGGTAATGAGGAAAGAATGGAACGGGTTATTGGTGGGTCCTGACGAATTTGATCCTAAGCAGCCTCAATTAGGGCCTTTTCGTAAGGTTTCTGATCCACAAGCTTTGCAGAATGCCCGTCCTGAAACGAATCTTGCCGTACAACGCAATATTCAATGGAGTTTTGATCCAGTAGGTGGGTGGGCAGATAACGATTACAGCCCCCCTAACCGCCTTATATCAACAGGTTCGGTTGGAACAGTGACGGTGACTACATGAGTTTTACATTGGATCAGCTAAAACAAGCTATTAGAGACTATACAGAGAACGATGAAACGTCTTTTGTAAGCAATTTGCCGTTATTTATTCGTCAAGCAGAGGAAAGAATCCTTAAAAGTGTTCAGTTAAGCCTGTTTAGAAAGAATGTAAGCGGTGCCATGACTCTGAATGACAAGTTTTTAGCGGCACCTAGTGATTTCTTAGCTCCTTTTTCTTTATCTTATGTAGACAGCACAAACAATCACGTTTTCTTAGACTTTAAAGAGCCTGATTTTGTTCAGACCTTTAATCCTATTTCGGCTACGGCTGGAGACCCGCGATTTTACGCTACTTTTGATATTAATAACTTTATCTTGGGTCCAACCCCGAATAGTGCGTACAGCGTAGAGCTACATTATTTTTATCGTCCTGCAAGTTTGACCGCGGGCGCCGATAGTGGCGTAACATGGCTTAGTACAAACGCTGAAATCGCTTTACTTTATGGGTGCTTGATAGAAGCATACATTTATATGAAGGGTGAACCCGACATGATGGCCATGTACGACAAACGGTTTACCGAAGCCATTGGCGGTTTGAAATTACTAGGCGAAGCCAAAGAAGTGACCGATGAATACCGCACTGGACAACTTATAAGGCCTAAACAATGAGTAATGCAGCCCTACAGATGGACACAAACTCGGTGGAAGTACACACCACCAGTGGAAGAGGTTTTACTCCAGAGGAAATTGCGGAGCGGTGTGCGAATAAGATTATCGCCATTTCAGATGACGCAAACCCTGCTATTAGGGCCCAAGCTCATGCCTTTCGTGGGCAACTGCTTAAAACATTAGAATTTTACATGCACGAAGCTATCAAATCAGATAGAACTACGATGCATAACGCGTTAACCGAAGCAGGACAATTAGAGCTTGCTAACTATATAAGGAGACTGTGACATGGCTTTTACAGGAAACTACATGTGCACCAGTTTTAAGAAAGAATTAATGTACGGTGCTCATGACTTTGACGCTTCAAGCGGTGATGTGTTTAAGATAGCACTTTATACAAGCTCTGCTACGATGAATGCAGACACCACTGCGTATGCAACCACTAATGAAGTAAGTGGCACAGGGTATACTGCAGGAGGCGAAAATTTAACTGCGGTAGATCCTACGTCTTCTGCAACTACGGCTTTGACTGATTTTATAGACGAAACGTGGGCAAACTCTACGATTACGGCTAGAGGCGCGTTAATTTATAACAACACGCCCAACACTACTTCAATATCTCTAACCAAACCCGCCATATTGGTTTTAGATTTCGGGTCTGACAAGGTTGTAAACTCTGGGAATTTCACCGTAGTGTTCCCAACGGCTGATGCCGCCACTGCTATTATTAGGATTGCATAATGAACGTTGCAGTAACGGGAGTATCCGCCACAGCAAGCGTGGGACAAATCTGGATGAGTATTGTGCCTATTCAAAACCCAAGCTGGACAAACATAGTACCGTGAGGAATTAAAAATGCCTAGTACATATACAGTCAACCTCGGTATTGAGAAACCAGCTACTGGTGAACAATCTGGAACGTGGGGCGAAACGGTTAATGACAACTCTAATATTTTAGACGAGGCTATTAACGGTGCAGTCGTAATAACTTTATCTTCTGCGGGCTCGTCAGGCTCACCTAATACAATAGCTATTACCAACGGCGCTTCTTCTACTGGACGTAACAAATACATTGAATTTGCAGACGGTGGAGATTTAGGCGCGTCTGTTTATGTAACACTTACCCCTAATGACGCTGAAAAACTATGCTTTATACGCAACAGCTTAACGGGTAGTCGATCCATATTTATTTTTCAAGGCACATACAACACAAGCAATGATCTTGAAATTGCCGCGGGTACCGATGTGCTCGTTAAGTTTGATGGCGGCGGTTCAGGTGCGAAGGCCGTTAACGTTTACTCAAATCTGGCTGTTGACGGAATTAATGTCGCGGGCTTAGTTGAGTTTAACTCTTTATCGGGCACTGGGTCCGTAGCAATAACAGACATTCTTGATCAAGATAATATGTCGGGCAATAGTGCCACTGCATTAGCCACGCAACAATCTATTAAAGCCTATGTTGACGCAAATACGGGCGGCAATCTAGCTGAAGTATTGAATAACGGCAACACCACTACGACCAATCAAAAAATACAATTCCGAGACTCAGGGATTTTTATTAACTCAAGTGCTGATGGTCAGTTAGACATTGTTGCAGACACTGAGATCCAACTTGCTGCAACCACTTTGGACATTAACGCCGCTATTCAAGCTGATGGCACCGTAACGGTAGGTGTTAACGACACGGGGTATGATGTTAAGTTCTTTGGCGCTACTTCTGGCAAGTCTCTTCTTTGGGACGAGAGTGCTGATACCCTAGTTGTTACGGGTACGTTAGATGTTAATGGTGCAGCCGATGTATCAGGTAACTTAATAGTAGGTGGTGACCTTACTATAACTGGCGATGATCTGGTTATGGGAACCAACACGGCAGGAATGCTTCTTGTTGCTGATGGCACAAATTTTAACCCCACGGCGGTAGCGTCTTTAGTAGAGATTAGCACCGCTGCAGCGGACGACCTTTTTATAGCTATAGATGCTTCGGGCGGTAATCTTAAAAAGATGACTCGAGCAACTGTTATTGCAGGCACAGGCTCAAGCGGCGATTTATCTGCTGTGGTAGACGATACCTCTCCACAATTAGGTGGAAACCTAGACATGAACGGCAAAGACATTGTTACAACGTCTAATGCTACTATTGATCTAGCGCCTAACGGCACAGGTACTGTAGTTGTACGAGGTAATAATAATTCAGGTGCGATTGTATTCAACTGCGAGAGTAACAGTCACGGTCAAAAAGTATTTGGCCAACCTCACTCCGCTTCTGTGACCAATACGCTCATGTTGCCAGCGGGCGCTAACTCAACTTTATTGTCACGCGTATCTACTGACACACTAACAAACAAAACTTTAACCTCTCCTAAAATTAATGAAAACGTGGCAGTAACTTCAACGGCCACCGAGTTAAACATTCTTGACGGGGTTACCGCTACTACTGCAGAGTTAAACATCCTTGATGGGGTTACAAGTACTGCGGCAGAGTTAAACATTCTTGACGGTGCAACGGTAGTAGTAGCTGAAATCAATGCTTTAGACATTGGCTCCACAGCTATTGGTACGGCTGTAGCCTCTAAGGCTGTCATACTAGATGCGAATAAAGACTACACAGGCGTTCGTAATCTTACTATAACGGGGGAGTTGGACGCAGCGACTTTAGACATTAGTGGAGCAGTAGACATCGATGGTGCTGTTCAAATTGACTCTACTGTTACAGTAGGTGTTAACGACACGGGTTATGACGTTAAGTTCTTTGGTGCTACCTCGGGCAAGTCTCTTCTTTGGGACGAGAGTGCAGATAGTTTAATTATTGCAGGCACGTTAGACGTGGCGGGAGCAGTTGAGTTTAATTCTTTGTCGGGCACAGGTTCGGTTAGCATTACGGACATTCTTGATCAAGACAACATGTCAGGCAACAGCGCCACGGCGTTAGCCACTCAACAATCCATTAAAGCTTACGTCGATGCTAACGGAGGAGGTCCTTCACTTGGAACAAATTCTGTTATACGCACTAATGCAAAGGTGATAGCCGAAAACATTACATTCGCAGGTAACGAAAACGGGTCTACCGTAGGCCCTGTTACTGTAAACGCGAGTTATACTGTTACAGTAACAAACGGTTCAACGTGGGTCATTCTTTAAGGAAATATCATGCCAATTACAATTAAAAATACCGCAGGCGGTGGTGTAACATTAGATTCCACTACCTCCAATAACGAGACAGTTAACCTACCTACGGGCGGCGGTAATCTTATAACCACTACTGGTGCTACGTTTACAGGTAATGTTACACATAACGACGGAGTGCAAGCGAAGTGGGGAACAAGTGGTGATTTCTCAATCAGGCACGATGGCAGCAATACTTATCTTCAAGATGCAGGCTCTGGCGATTTAATAATTAAATCAAACGGAACAAACGTAAAAATAATTGGCGATAACGATGAAGATATAGCAAGGTTTACATGGAATGGATCAACACAGCTTTATTATAATGGTTCTAAGAAAATTGAAACAACAGCAACAGGTGTTGCTGTAACTGGTGGCATTGCTTTAGGCGGCACAGGTGCAGCCAATACGCTGGATGATTATGAAGAAGGGAATTGGACGCCAGCCGATACAGGCGGTGGCACATTAGCTGTGCTGGATTCACGCTACACAAAAATAGGTAGATTAGTTCACTTAACCGCATACGTTCAATTTACTGGAATTGGGTCTAGCGGCAACACAGTTCAATTAAACGGACTGCCTTTTGCCGTCATATCAAACTCAGGTCAAGCAGTCGGTAATGTCATGTGCAATCTCGTTACTAGCAATAGTGGAGCATTTAATGCGGCTTCGTATATGTCAGCCACCACTATAAAATTCTATCAGTCATGTAGTAATGGAGGATGGCAGCCCTTTAAACATGTTGCTAATATTACTGTTAATGACTTAATTTACTTTAACGCAACATATTTTACTGACGCTTAATTAATAATTATCTAGCGTGGATCGCTAGTGGAGAATACAAATGGCATTAACAAAAGTAATAACCCAAGACCGCATAGAAGTTTGTGGCCCTTTTAAGCATGTTCAAGTTCGCACAAAGACGGCAGTTATGGAAGATAGTGTGGAGTTATCATCTAGCTTCCACAGACACACAGTTAACGCAGGTGACGATTACTCAACAGAGAGTGCAGAAGTACAGGCTATCTGTTCAGTAGTTCACACAGATGCTGTGATAGCCGCTCTTGCTGCTCATGTAGCTGCATCAAGCCCAGAATAGGAGAATAGTCTCATGGCTTCTAAAATAAAAGTAGATACGCTTGAAACGGCAAACGGGTCAGGTAGCATTACTATCAATAACCCGATTATTGCAAAAGGTATTTCCTCGACCACTCTAGGAACAAGTAACTTTGTGGCAGGTGTTAACGCAGGTAACTCTATTGTATCTGGTGGTAATAATAACACTGTAGTAGGTGATGAAGCAGGTACAGCAATTACTACAGGTGACGATAACACTGCGCTAGGTAAAGGTTCTTTAGACGCAAATACTACAGGTGGTTTTAACACTTCTGTTGGTTTAGATTCTTTGGGGGCTAACACTACAGGAGCAAGTAATGCTGCATTTGGCAGAACTGCAATGGTTCTTAATACTACAGGTGGTTTTAACACTGCTATTGGTAGGGATGCTTTGTATGCTAATACCACAGCAAGTAACAATACTGCCGTTGGTTTTGCTTCTTTAGAGGCTAATACTACAGGTACTCGTAATACAGCAGTTGGTAAGTCTTCTTTAGCGGCTAACACTACAGCCAATGATAATACAGCAGTGGGTTATGAGTCTTTACTTGCAAATACGACAGGCGCAGAAAATACTGGGGTAGGTAAAGAAGCGTTAAAAACTAACACTACAGGCAATAACAATACTGCTTTAGGTCAAGGTGCTTTGCAGTTAAATACAACAGCAAGTTACAACACTGCTATTGGTCGTGTGGCATTAACGTCTAACACTACAGGTGCTAGTAATACTGCTGTAGGTAAAAGTGCTTTACAGGTTAACACTACAGGAGCAAATAATACTGCTGTTGGTGTTGAAGCTTTAGACGCTAACACTACAGGTGCACAAAATACTGCTCTTGGTGCTGGTGCATTAGGTGCTAACACCACGGGACAGTCAAACGTAGCAATAGGCTATCATGCTTCATTGTCATCAACAACGGCTGCTAACAATGTTTCAGTTGGTTTTACTGCTGGGCATGACTTGGCAGCAGGTCCAGATAATACTTTAATCGGTACACAGGCTGGCTATGCTACCGCTTCTGGTGGCAATAATGTTGCTGTAGGTAGTTCTGCTTTAGTGACAAATACTACAGGTAGTGACAATACTACTGTTGGAACAGCAGCAGGTAGGGACGTAACGACTGGTGGAGAAAACACTTATCTAGGTTTTTATGCTGGTGGCTATAGCTTGCCAACGACTACGGGTAATTCAAATGTTTGTGTTGGTGCGTATTCTCATGTGTCAAGTGCATCAGCAAGTAATGAGATTGTTATTGGTCGTTTTGTGAGGGGTGCTGGTTCTGGATATTTTACTTTTGGTCTGAATACTGGAAGTAGTCGTGTCTATAACAACTTTCAAGCTAACGCTTCTTGGACGAGAGTTTCAGATGAAAGGGTTAAGAAAGATATTTCTACAAACACAGATTGTGGATTAGACTTTATTAATGACCTACGTACAGTAACGTATAAATTTAAAGCTCCTTCAGAACTAGACACCTCAATGACTGAGTATGACTCAGAAAACACCACGCCTAGACACTCTAAAAAGATGTATGGATTTGTGGCTCAAGAAGTTAAAGCAACTTTAAATGCACATAACATCACAGACTTTGCAGGGCATCATCAGATGGAAGATGGTGAAGATAACATGCAGGGTATTTCATACGAGATGTTTGTTATGCCGTTAGTCAAAGCAATACAAGAATTATCAGCAAAAGATGTAGCAAGTCAGACGTTAATCGCCTCGCTCGCTGCCCGAATCACAGCACTAGAGGGATAAAACAATGCCTACTATTATAACGGGTGCGGCAGTCACAACAGAAGGTATCGTTACTAACACGCTAGGTAATAACAACTTTGTAGCTGGTTCTACTGCTGGCGACAGTATTACGTCTGGTGGCAATGAGAATACGTTAGTTGGTACTAATGCTGGCACTGCTATTACTACAGGTGATAACAACGTAGCCTTTGGTAATAATTCTTTAACTGCTAACACTACAGCCTCTGCTAATAGTTCTTTAGGTGACAACAGTTTAAGAGATAACACCACAGGTGCTAGTAACACTGCTGTAGGTCACGCCTCTTTGTTAAATAATACTACAGCTTCTGAAAACACTGCGGTTGGTTATTATTCTTTGCTAGCTAACACTACAGGTGCTAGTAACACTGCTGTTGGCTTTCAATGTTTAGACGCTAACACTACAGGTACTCGTAATACGGCTGTAGGTAAAAGTGCGTTAGGTACTAACACTACTGCGGCATACAACACAGCAGTAGGAACATTTGCACTACAGTTGTCCACAACAGGTCAGTTCAACACTGCTGTCGGTGATGCCTCTCTTGCAAGCAATACTACGGGTGCTTTAAATACCGCAGTTGGTCAAGGTGCTTTAAATGCTAACACTACAGCAGGTGCAAATACGGCTGTAGGAAGAAACTCTTTAACAACTAACACCACAGGTGCAGATAACACAGCCGTAGGCTATAACTCACTTGCACTTAACACTACTGGTGCAAGTGACGTAGCTGTTGGAACAGGGTCTTTAGAGGCTAACACCACAGGCTTAGACAATACTGCCGTTGGTTTTCAATCGTTAAGAGCTAACACCACAGGTAGTTACAATACCGCTCATGGTAGAACTGCTTTGTATACCAACACTACAGGCCAGTACAATGTTGCCATTGGTAGAACTGCTTTGTATGCTAACACCACCGCATCTGATAATACTGCTGTGGGTACAGGTGCTATGGAGCAAAATACCACGGGCGCAAACAACGTAGCAGTAGGTAGAATTGCTTTAATATCTAACACTACAGGTGCTACTAATACCGCAGTTGGCTCCTCTGCTATGCAAGTTAACACAACAGGTGGAGCTAATGTTGCTGTTGGGTATCAAGCGTTAGACGCTAACACCACAGGTTCTAATAATACCGCAGTTGGTAAGGCTGCTATGACTACTAACACTACTGGTTCTAGTAATGTTGCGATAGGTTTAGCATCATTAAATGCTAATACTACAGGTGGAGAGAATACTGCTGTAGGTTATGTTGCTTTATATAATAACACCACAGGGCCACATAATACTGCTGTAGGCTATGCCGCTTTATATACTAACACCACAGGCCAACAGAATGCGGCTTTTGGTCAGAATGCTTTACAGGCTGCTACTACTGCTAGTTATAATTCAGTGCTTGGTAAGAATGCTGGATCTTCCATAACTACGGGTGCTTCAAACACTATTATAGGATATAGAGCAGGAGTCTCTGGTGAAGCACTTACTACGGGTGGAAGAAATACATTTATAGGGGCAAATGTACATGGTCAGGCTACTGGTTCAGAGTCTAATGCCTTTGGATATGATGTGGCTGGTTCAGCCAGCACCACTACGATAGGCTACGGAACATCTGACATAAGAACTTCTCATGGTAGCACTAACTGGGCCACTGTATCTGATGAACGATATAAGAAAGACATAACTTCATCAACTGCGGGATTATCATTTGTTAACGCACTACGTCCAGTGACTTGGAACTATAAAACTTTAGGTGAACTACCAGAAACTTTTAGAGCTTATAAAGCAGACTCAACAGAAGTATTTAAAAACACACAAACTAATCATGGATTTATAGCACAAGAAGTTAAGACTGTTATGGATTCACATTCTGAAATAAAAGATGGATTCCAGATGTGGAATAGCAGAGAAGATGGTTCTCAAGAGGTAGCAGATGGAGCCTTAATCCCCATTTTAACTAAAGCAATCCAAGAATTATCAACCCAAAACGCAGCACTCGCTGCACGTATCACAACACTAGAAGGATAGAACAATGGAAGAATTAACAGCAGTAGAAATCGCAGCACACTACGTAGCGTGTGGTGACTCAGTAGCCCTAATCAAGGCAGGTAAGCCAGCCGATATGTCTGACGATGATTGGACAGATACCTTAGCACGTAACAAAGAACATTTGGTTCTCATGCTTGCTAAAGATTACTGGACTACAGAAGATATGAAAGCAATCACAGCAGCGGCTGCTTAATTTAGCAATGTGGTCTACGATCAGCGAGGTATATCCCGTATATGTTGCACCTGCTACCGCACCTGTTGGACAGGTTCTAATTAATGAACCTCAAACAACTGATGTAACAGAGCGATATAGTGTACAGCGTATAACGGGGATTGTAGCTTACAAGCAGCACGGCCCTATGTCCACGCTGCATTGGGTGGCAAAATGTTAGCTGAATTAATGATAGCTAACGCTGCCTTTAAGGTTATTAAAACCACCTTATCTAACGGCAAAGAAATCGCAGACGCGGGCTCTGCGTTAACTAAATACTTTGGGGCAAGCCAAGCTATTGAGCAGAAAGCAAAGCTAGGTACAGGTGATGTCTTAGCTGCTTATCAAGCAAAACAAGCTTTAGTACGACAAGAAGAAGAATTGGCGTGGATGTTAAACAAGCAAGGACTTTTAGGCTATTATAAGTATCAGCAATTTAGAGAAGAGTTTTACAAGAAACAAAAGGTTGAATCTAAAAAGCGTAGGGCTAAACAAAAAGCATTAGAAGAAAATCTATCCTTAGCCGTGAAAGTTTTTGGTATACTAATTTTAATTATGGGTGCCGCCGTTGGAGTATTAGTTTACTTTAAGGAATAACCGTAAAAGATAAAGAGAAACGACACTATGCCACTTACTAAATTACAGTTTCGTCCGGGAGTTAACCGAGAGACCACTTCGTATTCAAATGAAGGCGGATGGTACGACTGTGACAAAGTACGTTTTCAAGCAGGCACTCCAGAAAAAATAGGCGGGTGGCAAAAGATTTCGGGCAGTAGCTTCTTAGGCACTTCTCGAGCACTGCATCCTTTTGTAGCTTTAGCAGGTGATCGTTACATGGGTAACGGCACACACTTAAAGTATTACATCGAGGAAGGTGGTGGTTATAACGACATAACCCCGATCCGTGAAACAACTGCCGCGGGCGCAATTACGTTTTCCGCGACTAGCGGATCATCTACTCTTACGGTGACTGACGTGGGTCACGGCGCAATTGTTAATGATTTCGTATCATTTGAAAATGCTGTTGCGTTAGGTGGGTCTACCGCAAAGATTACAGCGGCGGTTTTAAACCAAGAATATCAAATTACGGCTATTTTAACTGACGCCTCTTACCAAATAGTGGCTCGAGAAGTAGCCATTGTTCCTAACATTACGGTAAACGGCGCATACACTCCTACTCCTGTCGTGGCTACTTCTGCGGACACTGGAAACGGCGGATCTGCGTGTAAGGGTCTTTATCAAGTTAACACGGGACTAGATACTACGGTGTCTGGAACAGGTTGGGGCGCAGGAACATGGGGTCGTCTTGGTTGGGGATTTGGATCAAGCCTTTTAGCTTTTGGCGACACACTTAGAATTTGGACCCATGACAACTTTGGTGAAGATTTAATCCTTAACGTTCGTGATGGCGGTATATTTTATTGGGATGAATCAATAGCTACACAGACTCCGACGTATGGTAGAGCAGTGGCACTTTCGGACGTACCGGGAATAGACTCAACCGCGCCTACCGTAGCCAAGCAAGTTATGGTTTCAGATAGAGACCGACACGTTTTAGTGTTTGGTTGCGATCCGCAAGACAACATTGGCGTACAAGATCCTCTTTTGATTAGGTTCTCAGACCAAGCCAACCCCTTGGTTTGGGCGGCACAAGCTACCAATACCGCAGGTGATTTGCGTATTGGTACAGGTTCTCAGATTATTACGGCAGTTGAGACTCGTCAACAAATACTGGTGTTTACTGACCGCTCTCTTCATGCCATGCAGTATTTAGGACCCCCATTTACTTTTGGTATTAGTTTAATATCTGAAAACCTTACTATTGCCAGCCCTCTATCTGCTATTGCGGTAGACGACATGGTGTATTGGATGGGCGAAGATGCGTTTTACGTTTATTCAGGTCAAGTTCAAAAACTACCATGCTCTGTACGATCTTATATATTTGATGATTTTAACAATGGACAGATAGAAAAAGTCACTTGCGGAGTAAACTCTAGCTATTCTGAAATATGGTGGTTTTACCCCTCTGCATCGTCGGCTAATGTGGATCGATATGTCATCTATAACTACCAAGAAAAAGCTTGGTATTACGGCGCACTAACTCGTTCGGCATGGGTAGATAGAGGCATTTCTCCTTTTCCTGTTGCGGCCGCGTTAGACGGCCATTTGTATTACCATGAGTTTGGAAGTGATGATGGTAGTCAAAACCCTCCTACGGCAATCCCCTCTTTCATTGAAAGTAGTCAGATGTCATTAGGTGCTGGAGACAGCTTTGTATTTTTAACTAGGCTTATACCTGACATTACTTTTGCGGGTTCTACAGCCTCTTCCCCTACGGTGTCTATGACGTTAGAAAGTAGGCAATTTCCCGGCGCAGATTACACAGGCACAAATGTTAACGCAGTCACAAGATCCGCCACTACGCCAGTAGAACAATTCACAGATCAAGTATACGTTAGGCTAAGAGGTCGATCTTTCTCCCTTAAAATTAATTCCGCCACTACAGGGGTGGAATGGCGGTTAGGAACACCGCGTGTAGACATTAGACCGGATGGCCGCCGATGAGTAGAGGATTAGTATTACCGTTCTTTCCTATTCCGCCTTCGGGATATGATCAAGTATACCAAGCTGAAATCATCCGATCTTTCTCGGTGTTTTTGGAACAGGTTAGCAATCCCGGACCTTGGCAAGCTTCTGCGCTAAACTTGCCAAACCTACAAACGGATAACGTTAGCCTGCCCGTAGGTAGTGTGTTTCAACATGGTGACGAGTTGAGAATCACTGTTACAAACAAACCGTATTTACGGGGATCATCGGGAACAGGTTTCGTGGGCCAAGTTACGGTAACCACATCATGATTGGCATGACTATTTTGACTATGTCGTCTAAGCGAAGTACAATAAAACAGGTCAATATACCTGACAGCATTATTGGTGGAGTAGGATAATGGCAGCAACAGCAAAAAAGATTCAAGAAATTGATGAAATAGAAGAAGTTGAAGTTCCTGAAGGCGGTATTGGTGACTTTGTCATGGACGATGACGAAGCAGAAGCCATATACGGCAAAGACGAAGACGAAGATGAAGACTTCGGGGACACTGGAATCGCGCAGTTCCCAGAGATTGCTAAGAAAATGGCAACTTATGGACGAAACGAAGACAAATTTCTTGCACACGTTGCCAAGGGTGAGTTAGTTATACCTTTCCAATTCCTTGAAAACGAAGATACAAAGAACCGTATCTTTGAGATGCTGATTGAAGCAGGTTTAGAAGATCCTGAGCGTTATGTAGTTGGTGGCGACAGTAACTCTATTAACCCCACTACAGGTTTACCTGAGTTCTTCTTAGGTAAGATATTCAAGAGCATTGTTGGCGGCGTAAAAAGTGCTTTTAAAAGCGTTGTTAAAGTCGTTAAGAAACTCGCTCCTATTATACTTCCTATTGCTTTGGCAGCCACGGGCCTCGGTCCTGTCTACGGCGCAGCGATGGGTTCGGGCATATCCACGTTAATTAATGGTGGTGATATAGGCGATGCCTTGAAGTCGAGTCTTATCGCAGGTGCTACGGGCGCGGCTTACGCAGGTGCTACGGGTGGAATGAAAGGCGTTGCTGATGCCTTCGCTGATCCTTCCGCACGTTTTAGTCAAGCTTTTGAAAATACTAAATCCAGTTTTAGTGATTTTCTTGGCAAATCTGACCCTACAGCAAATGTTAAGGTTGACGCATCAGAGTTTAAATTTAAGCCTCAAGAGGCAACTCAACAATTAAACAGCAATGTGACGCCGACGGCAGGCATGAACGAATCAGTTGATAAATTAGGCGAAACAGTTAATTCTATGGGGCGCTACGGACGAGGGTTACAAACCGCAGATTCTTCTGTAGCACTTGGCCCAGAAACCTCCTTCCTTGACTTACCCTTTGACGAGCAAGTCACTAGAGCGGGAGATCTTGCTTTCCGTGGTGGTGAAACCAAAGCAGATCTAATAACAGCGGGAGAAAAAGCTAAACAAGCGTATAAACTTGAAGCTGCAACAGACGGATTTGCCGTAACACAACAGGGATTACAAAACGCTTATGATTCGGCGCAACCCGGCATGTTAGCTCGATACGGACCTAGCGTATTAGCAGGCACCGCACTAGCGGCTGGCGCAGGCGCATTTGAAGTTCCAGAGCAAGAGCCCGTAAACTTAGCAGGTCGCAACCCAGACGGCACTGTGATTACAGGATCTGACTTGATCGAAGCCGATCCAAGTAAGTATTTAATTTCAGAGTTAGGCAATATTAGACTAAACCCTGAAACAGGAGAATACGAAGACATAGTGTCTACGGCTTCTTCTATGTACACCGCTCCAACTAGCTATGCCGCGATGCCCGCTATGTCTCCTAACGATTACTTGAGAGGCAGTGTGCCGAGCGGTCCTTTTGCACGCCCTTATGTGCAAGCAGCAGCCGAAGGCGGTCCTATCTTCCCACGCCGTAATGGAGGCATTGCGCCTACCGAAGGTGTTGCGGGACAGGATAGTGTTAGGGCGATGTTAATGCCCGGCGAATTTGTAATGACCACTGACGCAGTCCGCGGCTTGGGTAACGGAAACCTTAACAGCGGTATCCAGAATATGTATTCAGTCATGCGTAATCTCGAAAGCCGTGGGAGGAATACAGCGTAATGGCTGAAACTCAAGAACAAATTGTCAGAGAAGCTCCCGAGATTGAGGCCTACAAGCTAGCCCTCCTTCAATCGGCTAAAGCACTGGCTGATACAGGCGTCGCTATTCCCGCACAAGTAGTTGCGGAGATGTCGGCGCTTCAAATAAACGCTACTGAAATCGCGCAAGCGGGTATCGGCGGTTACCAGCCTTATTTAGAGCAAGCTGGATACACATTAGGTGATGCGCAAAGCACGATTGGCTCTACAATGGGAGCCGCAAGTCCTTATCAAACAGAAGCCGCGGGTCTTATGCGTGGTGCCGCGGGCAACAATCAGCAACAAATATCCGCTGCTCAATTAGGTATCCAAAACGCTATTGATTACGGTGCAGGTGCGACTCAAACAGCCACAGGCGCACTGGGGACCGCGGCTGAGAACGCACGGGCCGCGGCTTTAGCTGGACAAACGGCGTTAGGTTCTGCCTCGAGTCAGATACCCACTGTTTTAAACAATGCTCAACTAGGTAATCAGCGTTCTTTGGGTCAGGCGGGACAAGCATTAACGGCAGCGTCTAACCAAGGTGTAGGTACAACGCTTGGACAAAGTTTATCGGGTGTTACTGATGCAGCACGAGCGGGTACTTCCTCCGCAGGCATTGCGGCATTAGAGGCGGCTCGTCAATCTCAGCTAGGCACTGGAACAGCTATTGCTGGTGCTCGAGGTATTACAGGAACGGCGGCTCAAGCTTTACAACAAGCAGGTGCTTTTGGCACACAAACCGCTCAACAAGGTATTGCAGGATTAGCAGGCGCAACGGGTGCTTATGATCCCACTAGTGCTAGTTCTTACATGAATCAATACGAAGACGCTGCCGTGCAACAAGCTATGGCAGATATTCAACGTGCTGGCGATATTCAACAGCTTTCTGCTGATGCTCAAGCCGTAGGCGCAGGTGCTTTTGGCGGATCTCGCCAAGGCATAGTAGATTCAGAACTAAGCCGAAACATTCTTGAGCAACAAGGCCGCACTGCGGCTGGAATGCGTCAGCAAGGTTTTGACAGCGCATCACAACGTGCGCAACAAGCTTTTGAATCACAACAAGGCCGCAGCTTACAAGCGGCACAACTTACTGGTGCTCTCGGCGCTCAAGGTGCTCAATCTGGTATTGCGGCAGCACAAGCGGCAGGACAGTTAGGGTTATCTGCAGAGCAGTTAGCGGCGCAAACCGCGCAGCAAGGTGGACAATTAAGTCTATCTGCGGCTCAAACCGCAGGACAGTTAGGGTTATCTGGCGAACAGATGGCCGCGGCTAACGCACAAGCACTTGCTCAGACAGGAATGAATTTACAACAACTTCAAGCCTCTACGGGTATGTCCGCTGCACAATTAAGCGGTCAGTTAACCTCGCAGATGGGTCAGTTAGGCCTTTCTGGTGCAACGCAACAGGCTTCTATTGCTCAACAAGCTGCTCAAATGGGCATCTCAACAGAGCAGTTAGCGGCACAACTTGCAGGACAGGCAGGTGGATTAGGTCAATCCCAAGCTCAAATCGGAATGCAAGGCGCTCAACAAGCGGGTGCCTTTGGGGTGCAAGGAAACGAATTACAGAGTAGAATAGGTGAAGGTATCGGCGGTCTCGGAACTTCATACGGCCAACTTAATCTGGCCCAAGGGTCAGGTCAAGCGGATCTTGGAATGCGTCAAGCGGCCCTCGGTGAATTGGGTCAAGGTCTACAGCAGAAAGAATCAGGGTTTACGTTTGATCTTGGTAAGCAACAACAAGCACAGCAGCAAGCAGAACTTGAAGCAGGCCGTCAAACGCAGATGGAAAGGCTTTACGAACCATATCAACGTGTTGGATTTTTGTCCGACATATATAAAGGTGCGCCGACTAGTCAGCAGTCTATTACGTCTTCTACTTCTCCAAGCACTTCACCTGCCCAACAAATACTTGGTTTGGGCGTAGCAGGACTATCAGCAGCCGCTGGTGTCGGCAAATCGGGGTTATTTTAATGAACAGAGAAGTAATGAATCGTCAGATGTTTGCTCAAGGTGGTTTTGTCCGCCCTATGCAAGAAGGCGGCATCGCGTCTATGCAACTAATGCCACAAGCCGCTCCCGCGCCTGATCCTGCAATGATGGGTGGAATGCCGCCTGATCCTGCAATGATGGGTGGAATGCCTCCCGAAGAGATGAGTATGGAGCAAGCCGCGCAAGGTGCAATGGATCAGGGTTTAGACCCCGCCATGTTGGAACAAGGCCTTGGCGATTACCAACAAGGTATGGATAACTTAGATAACGCCCAAGACTACGAAAGCGCAATCAATGCAATTCGTGGCGATCAATTGCCCATTGATGCTCGGTACCAAGAGCTTGCTGGAATGGTCGGACCAGAAGACGCTACGGCGACTCCAGAATCAGTTTTAACCTTGATACAGCCTGTCATGCAAATGGCAGCGGTTGATCAGGGTATTGGCGGTTTAGCTCAAGATGAGATGATGGCCCCTATTGAGGGCCCAATGGCCGAAGGCATCATGTCAACCGTTAATATGGGACCTGCGGAGGGCCCCGCCCCTGTAAATTTTAGCCAAGGCGGTGCTGTCCAGTACATGGATAATGGCGGCCCCGTCAGATATATGGAATTGGGGGGTGGTGCTTTTAATTACCAGTTGGATAACAGTACCGTACCTCAAAATGCAAACGCTGCTCTCCCAACTTTAGACAATGCCGTTGGAATGTCTCCTGCGTTAGCGCGTCAAAAACAATTGTTTGAAGATCAGAAAACACTTCAAAGCACTTTGCTTGGTGCTGGCGACAATGAAGATGCGTTTGAAGAACAAAAAAACTTAACTCAAGCTCAAATGCTATTTGATGTGGCGCAGGGTGCATTAGCGTTTGCTTCTCCCGGCGATCGTCAAATGAGCCCCGCGGAGCGTTTAGCTCAGTCTTTCTCTCCTGTATTAGGTAACATTGGCGTTCGTGCAGGCGAATTAGGGAAGTTCAAACAAGCTCAAGACGCGGAAGACAGAGCCATGGATCTTTCGGCGCTAACGGCGTCTCAAGGTCGTTTTGATGCTGAACTAGCGTCACAGTCCGCTTCTCAAATTGCACAGAATGCTCAAGCCGCCGACATCGCCGCCGCGCTTGCTTTGGCAAACTCCAAGTTGATAGATGGGGGTAAAGCTCAAGCTTTAGAAATTGTAAGGCAAGACGGTACGATTATGCGCGTAAGACAGCCGTTAACAGTTGGTCAAATGAACATGGTTAACTCGGCAGGGTACCAAAGCGTAAACGTACTAGCCGAAGGCGACGACAAACTACTCGCTAAAACCTACAATGTAACTTACAAAAATGAAGACGGCAAAACGGTTAAGGAAAATGATCAATTGCTATTGCCTTCTGAAATACAAGCCTATAAAGATAAATACGGTAAAGTTGCATTCACAGCAGTAGCCGATCCCACTAACAAGTCGCTCGTGTTTAAGACGATGAAATTACCAGATGGCTCACTACGAGAAATGTTGGTAGGAAGTGATACCCACAGAAATGCAATTTTGCCTGTGAAAGACGGTGGTTTAGGTGCTATATCTGAATTAGGCACTGATAAAGCCCCAATGAATATACTTTTACCTTCTGGTGAGGTAGTAGTAGCTACGCCGGGAACAACTCGATTTGAGAACTTAACTAAACAAGTGTCTGGAGGCGGACTAGGTGGCGCTATAACAGATAAGGTTGTTCAACGTAACAAAGATAGAACTCAAGTTACTTTAACAGCAGACGTAGAAGTTATGGGACACAAATACAAAGCAGGTACTTCGCCTAACTTTACGCCAGATGAAATTGAAATAGTTGTGAATCAACTTGGGGCTGCAGGATATACTGAATATAAGGCTCCCGTTGGTAACGATGAGTACTTTGCCAAGTATGGAATGCTTGAGTCCGAATTTAAAGCGTTGCCAAAAACAACGAGAGAATCTTTACAGGGTATAGGTCTTTCAGACCTAGATTACTTTGACAAGTTTGGAATGTCTCAAGCGCAATTTACCAGTCTTCCTGTTGCCAGTAGAAACAGATTGTGGGGGATTGCTCCTGAGTACGAGTTTAAACAGGTCAACAATGGTGAGAAAATCGTGTTGATGCGCTACGATAAAAACGACCCTGATATAAACCAAAAGGGCGTGGAGGTATTTAACACAGCCATATTGCAGTCTAAAGACTTGTTTAGGGTTTCAATGCCTGATGCCGAGGGTGTAATGACGCCAACGGTTATCGATTTGAATACCACTGCAGGCCAAAAAGCCATGGAAAAAGTTAATGCGCTTAATGCTGCAGATCCCGGCTCCGCACGTATGCAGAAGATTGGAACTGAAAGCAATACTGCCTTGGCATTTATGATCCCAGACAAGGAAAAAGGTACGCAAACTATCGCTATGTCTTACGATGGCGGTGCCACGTACACTGGAACAGATGGTCTTCCTAAAAAGCTTCCAGCTAACGCTATGAAGATTAATGATACTCAAACCGCGGATCTATATAGTAAAGAATTGCTTCGATCTCAAGCTAGGGATTGGTCAAACCAAAACGATGCTTTATTTGTTGCAAGTTTACAAGGTAGTGTTGAAGAAAAAGACTTTGCAAAAAATGTTTTAGGTAAAGTCCGAGCGGGTACTGGACCGATATCGGCTTTTCAGGCCGCAGTCAACGGTGTCGTAGGTGGCTTTATTAATCCAAAAGCTTTCTCTGAAATGTTTAAAGATGTGGAAGAAGGTCGCCAGTACGTTAAATTGATTCGTATAATGGGACGTTCGGCATTAGCAGCCTCTCCACGATTTGCGGTTGCGGATTTGGAAGCGACAGGCAAGTTATTCCCTAGCGAAGAAACTTTCTTTTCAAACCCAGAATCCGAAGCCAACAAACTTGTAATGTTAGTCGAGGCTTTAAAAGAAGAAGAAGCAAGGCTACAAACAATACCTTTATCCACTACTGATGACGCCGTTATGGCAACAAGAGCCGTTAAGCTACAAGAGATTTCAAGAATAAAACAACTTCTAGGACCTCAAATGTGGACAGGAATGTCTAGTCCAGAGGCATCAATGGCCAATATAAACTCAGTTTCTAGTATGATGGCGTCTAAATTGCCCGGTGCAAAAAAATAAGGTTTATAAGGAGAATACAACGATGGCACAAACTTACCCGCCAAGCGCAGCAGGCATTGCTGCAAATACTGTAACTCCAGCAGCGGCGGCAACCCCTGTGGCGGCAACCCCTGTAGCGGCACCTCCTGTAGCGGCACCTCCTGTGGCGGCAACCCCTGTGGCTGCAAATCCTTTAGCTACGGCGACTGCTGCGCAAACAGCATACCCTCCCGGAATAGCCTCTAATACACCTTTTGCATTAAGGTTTACTCCCGAAGAGTTTATGGGTATGTGGAATACACTAGACGAGGCTTCTAACGAATATGGTTCTGGTGTTAATAGTCCCGAGCAAGGGTTTGCAAGTCAATTAGTACAAACTTTAGTTTACGATCCTTTTTACAAAGACAAGATGACCTACGGAACATTGCGTGACGGCACCGCTCCTATTATAAAAGAATTAGGCATCGACGGAGCGATGAGCGACGTACAAATAATACAAGTATTTGCAAAAGACGACAAAGGTAATCCTATTGACGCAAACCCCTCTGGTATCGAAGGATTTAAACGAGACATAACAGGGGGCACTCTTTCCGCTGCTGGATTTTTTGCAGGCGTTAGAGCAGGTAACTTGGCGGTATCTGCTGTTCCACCGATAGGTTGGGGCGCTGCTATTCGGGTAGGTGTTCCTCTTCTTGCTGGCGTAACGGGAGCAATAACGGGTAAAGCGGCAGGTGACGAAATTACTGAAGCCTTTATGGGCCCAGAAGGACTTATAATTCCGGGAGCCCCTGCATACGAGGCAGGTAGAACCGCCGCTAATATGCTTCCTTACATAATTACACCTTGGATGGTACCTGCTGCAGGAGCCAACATGGGCGGAAGAGTAGTTCTTAATAACCTTAAAGACTTTATAGGTCCTATGGTCAATAGGGGACAAGAAACCTTCCGACGCCGCGCAGTAGAATCTATGGCGGCATCAGGCAATACTAATCCTTTGTCCGCACGGGCTGTTAGGGGCATAGAAGGACTTACGGAAAGGATCGGTACGTCTGCAAGACAAAACCCTATAACCACTGCGATGGTTGAAGTAGGTGGTTTAGGCGGCACCACTTATGGTTCGTATAAAGCCGAAGACTCTTTCCGTGATAATGGTTGGATGAAGTTTGGTATGGAAGTGGGTTTTGGGTTAGGCGGGTCGTTAACGACAAACCTTGCGGTTAACACTATCCCTGCAATAGCTGTGAAAGGAATTTATGGCCCTCTTAAAAGACTTTACCAAAGACTGTCAGGCGACACCGCTGCGACTATAGAAGCTCAATATAATTTGACCGAAGGGGACATGATATCCAGCGGTAATTTTATTTTAGATCAACTAGAAAAAAACAGAGAAAGCCCTGACGAAATATTAAAATCATTAAACGATTCTTCTTTTAATAGGTTTCTTGTTGACGAAGATGGTAATCAAATAGAGTTAGATGCGGCCACTCGATCAGCTAGTGTTACTTTGTTGGCTTTGCAACACCAGTTTATGGATGCAGGTCCCGAGGCAGCGGCTAGCGGAGCCAAGAAATCAATGACTGATGCAGTAAGCGCATTACGTCGTGCGTTGTTGGCAATGTATGCGGACGGTTCGCAAGAAGCATTAGGTGATGCGGCTTTGATTCAAACAGGTTTGTTTGAAGGGGCTTTAGACTCTCAATTAGCAAGTGCTGTCTCTAGGATGCAAAAGTCCATGCGGCAAGTTAGGCCTGAAGGCGAAAACATAGATTTAGAGGCCGCCAATGACATCTTTACTTTGCTACAAAGACAATATGGGTCGGGCAGAAAAGAAGAAGAACTTCTGTGGAAGCGCATTCCAAAAAACATAGAGCTAACAGAGTTTGTAGATGAACAAGGTGCAACTACTAATGTTCCAAACTTTATAACTAAATGGCAAGAACTCGTTGGTGATTACCCTATTGAGATACAAGACGAAATCTTAGGCAATGCCAATTTAAGATTTATAAATAAATACGTTATACGCACCTCAGAAGAACTGGGTCTTACTCCTCCCGCGGAAACTGCTCCTACGGTGTTACCCGCGCTACCCGAGCAAAAGGAGGTTAATAAATATTTAACTAAAGTATCTGGAACGGACAACGACGGTTTTTTAGACGAATTACTTGATCAATTTGCCGAAGATGGGCTTAACACCTCTCAAATAGTACAACGACTTAAAGAGAGAGCCAAAGACGCCTTAGAGCCCGAACCTAATTGGCAAGATTCAATGAGTTCAAGACCTTCTGGAAAGTTAACGGTAACACAAGAATCTAAAGATTTATCGTCTTTGTTAAAGGCACACGCAAATTTGATTTCGGCACAAGACATACAAGCTAAAGCTTTTCAAGCCGTTCCTCCAGTAGAATTTGTAGCAGGTGCAGTAAATGCAAGCGAGCTTCAGAGAATAAGAAGCCGATTGTTAAACTCATCTAAAAAGTTTGCATCAGCCGATGATGCAGATGAATCCCGCATAGCGTCTCAAATGGCTAATGCTATTTTAGCCGATCTAGACAGCCCCCAGTTTGGAGCTTTTAATAAGGCTTATGATACCGCTAGAAATTACTCCAGAGCCTTTAACAATGTGTTTACTAGGGCTTATGCGGGAGACGTTTTAGGTACTAAAGGAAATGGCGCATTAAAAATCCCTATCGAAGTTTTAGCCAATAACCTTATGCAAGGAAAAGAAGCTTTTTCTAGAGCAAAAATGTTGGATGGGATAGCTCAGTTCCAAGTTACTCAATCCCTTACAAACCTTCTTGAAGCGCCTCTTAAAGAAGCGACAGGTGACATATCGGGACTTTCCGCTGCTACACGAGAGACAGGCGCGGCCTTATTAGAAGACTTCAATAAGAACATAGATCCTACCACGGGCGTATTAGACATGGCTTTAATGCGTTCATGGTATGGACGAAACGAAGACGCTATTGCGTCTGTTCCAAATTTAAAAGAACGCATACAAGACGCCATGGACGGGGCCCTTCAGATGCGATCCTCACAAGATACTTTGTTAAGGACCATGAAGGCCGACATGTTAGACCCCGATGGAACGCTAAATGTTGGCAAACTGTCTACATGGAAAAACAACGAAAACAACAAAAGGTTGTTGGATTTATTTCCTGCACTTAAAAGTGATTTAGACGACGTTAAAAAAGCCAAAACATTGTTGGAATCTACAAGAGTAGCAACAAAAACAGAGTTAGCGCAGCTTAAAGGGGTTAAAGGTCTGTACGAAGTTCTTCCAAACAAGACCGCAAACCCTGCTACTGCAATAACAAAAGCATTGGACTCAGATACACCTTTTGACACGCTAACCAAATATACAAACATGATTGATAATATTGGAGAAGATGGTTTTACCGTAACTACTCCACTAAGCCCTAATCAATTTGATATGTACACTAAAGCGGACATACAACTAGGTCTGCGTACTGCCATTTATGACTCTATTTTTGAAGTTCAAGCCAATGGTGCAGCTTTTAGACCCGATGTGGCCTACAACAAACTTTTTATAAAACACCCTAATGGCAAAGGTCAAACTGTTGCAAATTTCATGTTAAAACATGATCTTATAACGGAAGATCAGCTTAAAGATACTAAAAAGTTTTTGCAAGAAATGGGCAAAATACAGGCTTTTAACACAAATGCTAAAGCAGGCCAGACCGATGCCTTTTTTGAAGATATTGGGGAAGGCGTTAAAATAATAGCTGCTATGGGTGGATCAATCGCAGGTACTAACCTTAGACAAATGTTTGGTGGTGGCGGATCGGGTGATTTAATTGCTGCGGGACGTGGTGCTGCTTTTGGTCAAGGACTAGCTCAAAAATACATGGCAGAGCTACCTCAGTCTCTTCAAGCTAGTCGTGTGGCTATTATTCTTAGTAACGACGTATTGCTTAAAAAAGTACTTCAAACGGGTAAGACCCAAAGAGGAAAAGAGGCTTTAGCAGCGGAAGTGATTGATGCGTTCTTAAGAAACTACATTTTAAACCCCATTAGAAGAACAGGCACAGAAGGTGTGGTTTCGGGGTCAGCACCTGATGATTCCGTAGAAGAAGTGCCTACCGCAGATCCGCAGAGCGCGGTCCCTGTACGATTACCACCCGTAGAGCGGATGCAATTGCCTTCACAGCAGATGCAGCAGGCTCCGCGGCCCGTGGCTCCACAACCTTTGCAGCCCGCACCGCAAGTGGCCGCATCGGGCCCCGTGGACCGTCAAAGATTTGCCGCGCTCTTCCCTGAAGATCGTGATTTAATGTCTGGAATAGGTAGTTTAGGAGGAATGGCGTAATGGCATATAGAAGAGGAAGTGGCCACCCGAGTGCGGGTAGTCAGGGTGGTAATGACGGGCGGGGCGGTTACTCTCCTCCTAGCGGTGGAAGAGATGCTAATGACCGAGGTAATGGTGACGGAAGGGCAAGATTTGCAGCGGAGCAAGCTCAGAGGTTGAGAGAACAGGCCGTGGCCGCACAGCAAGCGCAAGCAGCACAACAAGCAGCAGTAGCACAAGCTACGGCTAATAGGAATATGCAAGCGCAAATAGCAGCAGCAGAGCAACAAGCAGCACAACAAGCAGCACAACAAGCAGCACAAAAGAAACAACAAGCAGAGCAACAAGCAGCACAAAAGAAACAACAACAGCAACAACAAAACCAACAAGGTATAGCGTCATACAAAGCAATGATGGAAGCACCCGCTTCCGTAGATACTCGTACTGCACCGACTCAGTTCACGCAAGGTCGTAGCGGTACTAGTTATTACCCTGCAAATGCACCTGACACCATGTTTAGGGGTTTAATGGGTAACCTTACGGGCGGTAGCCTGTTAAGTGGTGCCGCAAATTTAGTGGGTGAAGACAATCCCGTAAGTGATTTTTTAAAGGCGTATAGTGAGTTTGATCCGCTAGGTGACTTTGCACAGCAGAGTGTGTACGGCATGAATGACGTTGCCAAACAAGAATACATGAGGCAAGAAGCGTCAAACCCTAATTGGCCTATGATGTCTGAAAAAGAAAGAGTGCAATTAGCTCGTAAACCTCAGATGGATAATCAACTATCTAATGCTTTCATTAACAATGAGACAGGTAATACAGCAAACGACGCCCAATTAAACGCTATGCGTCCAGAGAACATGTCTGAGGCGCAATTTTTAATGCTCCCTACGGAAATGAAAAGGTCCCTTACCCAGTCTAACCAACAAGGGGCTGGCGACAGTAACAATCCATTTTTACCGCCTGTCATACCGCCCATAGAAGAAGTTATACCCGAATCGTATGCTAGTTATATGACTGATTATAGCCCCATGTTTAGCTTTGCAGGCAAGTCGGGTTTATCTTCGTTTGCCGAAGGTGGCGTGGTAAAGTCGCAAGGTATCGGTCGTCTATTTGAAGACATAAACCGCTAAATAAGGAGCTATAATGCCCGCTAAAAAAGACCCTCGATTAGCTCGAGCAGGTGTTGATGGTTTTAACAAGCCTAAACGAACTCCCAAACATAAAACTAAAAGTCATATAGTAGTTGCTAAAGAAGACGGCGAAATTAAGACGATTCGGTTTGGGCAACAGGGCGTCACTGGAGATAAAGATAAAACAAAGCGGTCTGACTCCTTCAAAGCCCGCCATGCTGCAAACATTAAAAAAGGTAAAATGTCTGCGGCTTGGTGGTCAAATAAAGTAAAGTGGACTTAGTACCGATAGAAAAGGTGCGACCCTACAGACAATACTTTTGTAAGTTGTGAAGCCCAATACGGGTTAACCGTCGTATTGTGATAGTGCGTAGCACCCTCGCTCACATCCACCACCCTTCCAAAATAAATCTTTTTAGCCAACGCTTTAGCTTCAACCATAGCATGGTCGGTAGGATCAATATCGTCAGCAACCCCGTCACAAAACCAAGAATATTGGCAACGATGCCTAATAGGATTGATCGGGTCCCAAGAGTTAAATTGAGCGTCGTAAATAACACCGCATACAGTGTCGGGGTAGCGAGGCGAACTTACTCTATTCATTACACTGTAGCCCACGGCTAATTGGCCAGCTAAAGGCTCTCCACGAGCCTCGAAGTACAAATTGGTGGCCAAACATAATATTGCTGCACTAATCATCTTTTAACACTCCTTGTATAAGGGCCTGACGTTTACTGTTTATTTTTTCGTAAAGATTACGAGACTGAATGCAGTTAGAACAACTACCCTGCTTCCTTTTTAACATCTTATCACATTGCAAAAAAGACACTTTTAAAGCGCGTAATTCAATCAAGAATTCAATCTCTTTTTCTTCCCATGTGTACTGCTCTTGGTGAGAATTACTGGCTTTAGATTTAGCTGCCAAAAACTTTGCACTTCCAAAATGGTATGCAATCCGTGGCTTAAATATTAAACTCATCATTACTTCCTTATAATTAACGTAACCAACTCTTGGTGTCTTCCTTGAGTACTTGTCCTGCAATGTCTATCTTACTGCGTAAAGCCTGCAAAATCTTTTCATCAATCGTGTTAGGCGAGACCAAATCGATGTAGGTCACTTTATTAGTCTGACCAATTCGATGCGCACGGTCCTCGGACTGTAGTCTTATCTCCAAGTCGTAGCTGTTGCTGTAATAGATCACCGTTGTTGCCGCCGTCAACGTGATGCCATAACCGCCTGTTCGAGGCTGGCCCACAAAGAACCGCAAAGGGTTTTCCATATCTTGGAAGTCATTAACAATCTCTTGCCTGTCGTCTTGCTCCGTATCACCATAGTACGTGGCCACCGAATCAGGGCCAAAACGCTCACTTAGTTCTTTTGATATCTGCAAGATGTCATGCGTATAGGTAGCCCATATGATGGCCTTACCTTGCATCTCATCGACAAGGCTTAATAACTCGTTTAGGCGATTGTTCTTTATCAACTGTATAGGCCCATCATCAGGCATTAGATGTCCACAACATATCTGTTGCAGGCGCATGATCTGAGTCAATACACTAGCCGTTGTAGCAAGCTCACCACTGTCTAGTTTAGCCAATGCAAGCTTCTTCATTTGGCGGTATAACTTATCTTGTTCAGGCGTTAGCTCAACGTCTCGACGAGTATAAACTTTTGGTGGTAAGTCCAAGCAGTCTACCTTTAACACGCGATTGCTAAAACACTCTAACTTCTCAGATAACTCGTCTAGCCGACGATAACCCATCACTTGTTGGAAGCTTCGGTGCCCCATGGTCCGCTGTTGGATATTTGCATACCGTCCCTGAAACGCATAAAAACTATTAAAACCTAGCGACTTTTCTGCAAGAAACCCACACTGACTAAATAAATCCATAGGACTTTTAGTAATAGGTGACCCCGTCAATATACGGCGGTATTTAGACCGCCTTTGCAGCGACATAATGTTCTTGGTCCGTGCAGCCTTACGATTCTTTATTGTCGTAGACTCGTCAACCACGATCATATTAGCAGGGTTCTGATATAGGAAAGCTGTGGCGGCATCAGTGCCTCTACTGGTAGAGAACGCCTCAACGTTCATAACAAATATCTTTAAGAACGACTCTTTACTGACAATAAACTCTGTTAATTCTTCTTCAAACTTCTTTGTTTTAGAGGGTGTCCAGCGACATATCTGACGCGGTATACGCTTGGGCAAGTGGATGGGTATCTCACCCTTTACCCAGTTGTCGTACACCCCTTTGGGCGCTATAATCAGCACCGCTTTAAGCTTTTCGGCTTCCCATAAGATAGCCATCGTATCTATAGCTACCTTGGTTTTACCCGTTCCCATCTCCATGAATAGTGCGTAGTACTCCGCGGACCACGATTCTTCTAATGCAACTCGCTGGTGGTCATACGGTGTCGTCTCGTATTGATAGTTCTGCATAATTGTCCTCTTTTTCTAATAACTGCTTGACATGTAAGTCGTGTAGGATATAAGATATTATCTGCATTTGTCAAGGCCCGAAAGGAGCCTTTAATAACGAAGGAGAAAGTAGTATGGAAGACTTAGCAAAATTAATGGAGGCGGACTTTGAAGCAACGAAAGCCACCTCTGTTGAACGATTGGACCAAACTGGACTGACTTCAGTAGCAGGCTTGGCCCGCCAAATCAGAGACAAAGAAGGATCTATTGAGGCGCTTGAGAAATCACTCAAGGAGTCGAAGAAAGACCTTCAGAAACTCACCGATGAAGAGATGCCTGCAATGCTTGCAGAAATAGGTATAGCTTCTTTCACCTTAGAAGACGGTTCGACCGTTGAGGTCAAACAAACGTATGGTGCATCTATACTAGTACAAAACCGTCCCTCCGCTTTTGAGTGGTTACGAGACCACCATCATGATGACATCATTAAGAATACAGTCTTGTGTCAGTTCGGTCGTGGTGAGGATGATCAAGCCAGTGCATTTTCTGCGTTTGCAGAGAGCAAGGGTTTTATACCTCAACAGAAGACTGAAGTTCATCCACAGACCCTACGGGCATTTGTGAAAGAACGATGTGAAGCAGGTGAGGAGTTCCCCATGGAGTTGTTTGGGGCTTGGGTAGGTCAACGCGCAGTAATCAAAAAAGGGAAGTAAACATGTCACAAAATAAAGAAGTCGCAGCAAAGAAGTCCACTGAGTTAGCAGCATTTGATCCATCTATGTTCGAGGCCGATGCGGGTCAGGGCATGGAAAACATGGGGCAGGATGATTTAGCATTACCCTTCCTAAAAGTGTTGTCGGGTAACGATCCCATCTTGGATGAAAACGAAGTCGCCCGTAAAGGTGACATATACAACACCGTCACAGGTATGGTGTACAAAGGTAAAGATGGCATTAGCGTAATCCCCTGCGCTTATCAACGTCGCTTTATTCAATGGGCCCCTCGTGGTTCTGGCAACGGTGCGCCGACTGCTATTTATGAGCCGGGCGAAGTACGTCCTGAAACTCAACGCTCCACTGAAGACAACAAAGATTATGTCGCAGACGGCAGCGGTGAATACATCGAAGAAACGCATCAGCACTTCGTGATCCTATTAGGTGACGATGGTGCTTTTGAGACGGCTTTGATCGCCATGAAATCTACGCAGCTAAAGAAGTCGCGTAAGTGGAACAGCATCATGGCCTCACGGTCCATGCAAGGTGCAAAGGGTCCATTTACTCCACCACGCTTCTCACACATCTATCACCTCAAGACCACACAAGAGGAAAACTCTAAAGGGTCATGGCACGGTTGGGAGATGTCCTGTGAGGGCCCCATTGCTGAAGCAGGACTATACGTTCGCGCCAAAGCTTTTGCTGACAGCATCACCACGGGTGACGTTGTTGTTAAACATACGGATGACGATGGCGTAAGCGGTAAAGCAGAACCGTTCTAAGCTAACGCAGTACTATGGGTGGGGCATGAAGCCCTGCCCTTTTTCGTATGGGGGCAAGCAATGTCATTAGACAAGTTTATGGCCATCTTTGATGGTCTGAAGGAAGCGCACGGTTACTTCAAGATAGAAAAAACGAGTGCAAGCGGCAAGGCTCAAGGCAAGGCTGGCGTTCTTCGCGAACCACAGACCAAGCAGCTTTGGGAAAACCATCTGTTAGGCACTGGAAATGGTCTGGGCATCATACCGATCAATGAAGACAACTGTTGCAAATGGGGCTGTATCGACATAGACCAGTACCCACTCGATCATAAGTTGCTGGTGGATAAAGTCCGCCGCATGAAATTACCCCTCGTTATATGCCGATCTAAATCGGGCGGGGCACACTGCTTTCTATTCACCTCGGAGTGGATCGAAGCTAAAGATATGCAGAGAGCTTTAAAGGCGATGGCCGCAGCATTGGGCTATGGCGAGAGCGAGATATTCCCAAAGCAGATCAAGCTGCATTTGGACAGAGGTGATGTGGGTAACTTCCTTAATCTACCTTACTACGACCATGAGGAAGGTTTGCGCTACGCATTCCTAGACGATGGCACCTCGGCAACATTAGACGAGTTTGTAGAGTTGTATACTAAGTTTGTTCAGAACCCTGAAGAAGCCCTAAAGCTGCAAGTAATTGGTGGCAAAGAAACCAAACTCTTGCAAGATGGACCGCCGTGCTTACAGATAATTTGTACGGATGGTATCAGTGAGGGGGGTCGTAACAATGGCTTGTTTAACATTGGGGTTTACTTACGCAAGGCTTTTCCTGATAGCTGGCAGGCTGAGATACTCAAGTACAACATGGAGTATCTTGCGCCACCGCTTCCGTTAAACGAAGTGAACATCGTGGCCAAGCAGCTTGAGCGAAAAGAATATGCTTATAAGTGCAGCGACTCACCTATCAATTCACACTGTAACAAAGACCTATGCCGTACTCGAAAGTTTGGTGTTGGTGCTGCAGTGTCAGGTGCTAGTGTAGCTAACCTTCGCAAGTATAACTCTACGCCTCCCGTGTGGTTTATGGACGTGAATGGCGAACCATTAGAGATGGACACTGAAGCGTTGATGAATCAGATGACGTTCCAAAAGGCTTGCATGGAGCAGTTAAACTTGATGCCTCGCTCAGTTGCGAAGCAGCAATGGGAAAGCCGCATCAGTACGCTGTTGAATGAGATGAAGGATAACGAGAGTGCCATCATTGAAGTTGCAGTAGATGCCAGCACTAGCGGTCAGTTCTATGATTACCTTGAAGAGTTCTGTCGCCACCTACAGGTTGCACAGGACAAAGAAGAGATATTACTGCGTCGCCCTTGGACTGACGAAGACCAAGGCATTACTTACTTTAGACTGAAAGACTTTGAGAACTTCTTGAAGAAGAATAAGTTCTTTGAGTACAAGTCTCACCGCATCGCGCAGCGACTGCGTGACATCAATGGATCAAGTGTTGTATTGAAGATCAAAGGCCGCGCTGTACGCGTATGGCAGATCCCTTCGTTTGACACGTCTGACATTGACATAGAAACACCGAAGTTCGGTAACGACTATAAGGCACCTTTCTAATGGTAGAAGATATCACAGGACCAGAATACGGCAGGCGTCGTAACGCAGAGATCGTCATGATGATTGACGAGCGCCTTATGACGATGACCGCAGTGGCCAAATGGTTTGGCATCTCGAAGCAGAGAGTTCAGCAAATTTACAGGAAGGAGAAGTCTAAAGATGTTTAGAATATTTGGACCTCCCGGCACAGGTAAAACAACCACCCTGCTCAACATGGTGGACGAAGCGTTAGAGAAGGGCACTCACCCACACTCAATCGCCTTCCTAGCCTTCACACGTAAAGCCGCAAACGAAGCTCGAGACCGAGCAGCCGAACGCTTTAACCTAGACCCTAAGACGGATCTAATACATTTTCGCACACTACATTCTCTTGCGCTGACTATGACAGACATACGCTCAGAGCAGGTGATGCAGGAGTCTAACTTCAGAGAACTGAGCCGATCAATCGGTGTCAAGCTAGGTGGCAACAAAGCCTCTAACTTTGATGATGACATCCCCTCAATGGTGGCAAGCAACGATCCTGTCCTTGGACTGATCAACTTGGCTAGACTTAGGAAAGTATCTTTGAGAGAGCAGTACAACATCAGCAACATCGAGCAAGATTGGAACACCGTTAACTACGTTGATAAATGTCTGAAGAAATATAAAGACACCATGAACTTATACGACTTCACCGACATGCTGTCAGAGTTTGCTAAAGGTGCTGAATACTACTGCCCACACTTTGACCTGTGCTTCTTAGATGAGGCGCAAGACTTGAGCCCGCTGCAGTGGGAGATCGCTCACGCTATCGATGCTAAATCCACGCGCATGTATTGTGCGGGGGATGATGACCAAGCCATCTATCGATGGGCGGGTGCGGATGTTGATCAGTTTATTAATTTGCCCGGCAGTTCAGAAACCCTGTCACAATCTTATCGAATCCCTCAGTCCGTACACAGCCTTGCCGAAAACGTTGTGCGTCGTATTGCACGTCGATACCCAAAGCGGTACGAGCCTAAAGAAGAAGCAGGCAAGGTCACGCGCATCAGCACCATCGCTGCGCTAGATATGTCCAAAGGGTCATGGCTCATCTTGTCACAGGCTGGCTACCATCTGCAGCCTGTTGCACTTGAACTAAAGTCTAGTGGTTACCTCTTTAACTATCGCGGCCATCGCAGCATCAGTGAGAAGTTATCTGACGCGGTCAACAGTTGGGAACAACTGCGACAGGGCAAAGCCGTCTCAGGTGAATCCGCTCGAAGGGTTTACAGTTTAATGTCCACAGGGGAGCGAGTCACAAGAGGCTATAAAAAGCTCACAGGGCTTGCTGACGACGAGTTTGTAACACTGCCTATATTGGTGGAGAGTTACGGATTAAAAGCCGACGACAGCATGATCTGGTCCGAGGCGATGGACAAACTGCCTGACATGGATAGAGCCTACATCACGGCTCTTCTAAGACGAGGCGGAAAGTTTAATGGCATACCTCGCATTACAGCGTCCACGATCCACGGATCAAAAGGTGGTGAGGCGGATAACGTCGTACTGTTCACGGACCTTAGTCCAGCAGCCGATAACGAAATGCGCATCAACCCTGATGACATGCATCGCGTGTTCTATGTAGGGGTTACGCGAACCAAGCAGAACTTATATATTGTTGAGGCCGAAGACGCCACAAGGAGTTATGATTTATGACTATGAGAAAAATGAGTTGGGATGAGTGGAAGAAAGAAAAGACTAAAGAGATGGAGTCTGATCCGATGTTCTCATTTAACACAGACGTTAAGCCTGCTAAAGGTTTAAAAGCAGATGGATTTAACGATGCCATTATGGGGATCGTACAACGCTGTGGCCAAGACGACGTGGTCCTATACGACACTGATAAAGTAATTGAAGGCTTGATGAAGGGTGACGGGATGTCCTATGAAGAGGCTGTCGAATACTTTGAGTTTAATATACTAGGGGCTTGGGTAGGTGATGGCACTCCCGCATTCTTTTCTCGCGCAAGTTACGAAGAGTTAAAAGAAGAAGTAGGCGATGATTTAGGGGACTTGTTATGAGTTTACAAATGGCGATGTTCGCTAGTAAAAACGAATGGGTTCCACCTTTGGAACTGCCCGACATCACGGGTGCATCAAAGATTGCAATTGATGTTGAGACTCGAGACCCCAACCTAAAAAGAAACGGGCCCGGCTGGCCAACAGGTGACGGCGAAGTCGTAGGCTACGCAATAGCCGTAGATGGCTGGTCCACGTATATTCCTATACGACATTTTGGCGGTGGTAACCTTGACGAGAAGATCGTCAACCGCTGGCTCAAGAAAGTATTCGAGTGCCCCGCCGATAAGATCATGCACAATGCGCAGTACGACTTGGGCTGGATCAAACAGATGGGCTTCACGGTCAATGGACGCATCATCGATACCATGATCATTGCCTCATTGCTTGACGAGAACCGTTTTAGTTACAGTTTGAATGCGCTGGCCTACGATCTGCTGAACAAGACCAAGTCAGAGAAAGGTCTAAACGCTGCCGCCCAAGAGTTCGGTGTCGATCCCAAAGCTGAAATGTGGAAGATGCCCGCGATGTATGTCGGACCATATGCTGAAGCAGACGCGGAGTTGACCCTTGAACTCTGGAACTATTTTTCCGTTAAGCTGACACAAGAGGACTTGTGGGGCGTCGCTAATCTCGAGTTGGATCTGTTGCCATGTCTCGTGGACATGACCATGCGCGGTGTCCGCGTCGACGTTAACCGAGTTGAGCGTACTAGGGATAGCCTTCTTAAACGGGAGGTCGAGGTCATGAAGGAGTTGAAGCGCGTCGCTGGCACGGGCGTGGAAATCTGGGCTGCGCAGTCTCTGGCAAAGTCCTTCGACAACCTCGGAATCGATTACCCAAAGACTCAAAAGGGCGCACCTAGTTTCACTAAACTCTTTCTCCAAGAGCATAGTCACCCCGTTGCAAAGCTCATCGTTGAGGCTCGGAATCTGAACAAGACATCCGGCACCTTCATCAACTCCATCATGAAGCACTGTCACGCTGATGGCCGAATACATTCCCATATTAATCAACTCCGTTCCGATGATGGTGGTACCGTTTCAGGCCGCATCTCTATGCGCAACCCTAACTTGCAACAGATTCCAGCCCGCGATCCAATCTTCGGGCCCATGATACGCTCGTTGTTTCTCCCAGAGGAGAACGAGAAGTGGGCGGCCATTGACTTCTCGCAACAAGAACCGCGCATCTTGGTCCATTATGCGCATGTCTATGGCAAAACGCGAGGCATAGAACTAGAGGGTGCGTCTGAATTTGTGCAGGCATACAATGAAAAGCCCGAGACGGACTTCCATAGTTTAGTTGCCGAGATGGCCAGCATTCCCAGAAAACAAGCCAAGACCATTAACCTTGGTTTGATTTACGGTATGGGTGTAAACAAAATGTCAGAAGAATTGGACATCGATGTCGATGAGGCCAAAGCTTTGGTCAAGCAGTATCATGCCCGTGTACCTTTCGTTAAAGGTTTGATGAGCGGTGTTATGAACCGCCTCAATGACAAAACGTCAGGGGGTGCGCTGCGCTCACTGGAAGGTCGTAAGTGTCGATTCGATTCGTGGGAGCCCGACACGTTTGCAATGAACAAGGCGCTGCCATTTAAGGAGGCTGTGGCTGCTTACGGTCCGACCACTAGACTTAAGCGGGCCTTTACTTACAAGGCCTTAAACAGGCTTATACAAGCTTCTGCTGCGGACATGACCAAGAAGGCCATGGTGCAGTTATACAAGCTAGGTAAGCTACCCTTGTTGCAGATCCACGATGAGCTTGCCATGTCCGTTACGAACTTAGAAGAAGCACAAGAGATAGCCAAGGTTATGGAGAATGCTGTGCCGCTAGAAGTGCCCAATGTGTGTGATATAGAAATGGGACCGTCATGGGGTGAAGCTAAATAAGTTTGACACGTATGCGATAGTATGCGATAAAGTGTTCTCAACTAACACGGAGAACGTTATGAGAATCAAAATTGACCAGTGGGAAGTGCTGAGAGCTTTAGAGCTTTACTTCAAAACCGAATACAATGTGGACTGTGATTTAGTCGAAGGACTTGATACATGGCCTGTCATTGATTACCAACAAAGGATATTAGTTAAAAAGAAGCATAAGAACGGCAGGGTAGTGAAGAACGAAAACGGTTATGACGAAATTGACTACTCTAAAACTACGCACAAAAAAGCGTCGATCGAGTGGTCCGAGTTTGATGCAATCACTCTTTTCTTACCTGCAAAAAGCTAATATCCTTTAAGTAATAAAAACAAGCCCGCGCTCCTTGGATCGCGGGTTTTTTGTGTGTATAACCTTGCTTTCTTGCATATGTTCCTATAATATCTTACACAATTGGAGAGTAAATAATGGACACAACACGTTGGAAAAGTATTCTCGTACCTCGCGAAGTGTATGAGGAGATTAAAACCTTGTCAAAAACTGAAGGCCGAACAATCGGCGGGCAATTACGCTTAGTTTTTGATTGGTACAAAGAATCTCAAGGAGAAAACGGTGACGTTAGAAAACCTAGAGGAAGAACAAGGGGAAATACAGAAAAGGCTAAGTAATAATACTTGCCCCAACTGTAGAAAACCGCTTAAAATGTTAGAGCATACGGAAAAATCAACAATACGAGAATGCAAATCATGCTTGTTAACGATTGTAGATGTAGCACCATCATTAAAACCAAATTAATTGTATGCGATAAAGTATTGCTTGTCTTATATTGCCGTGTATAATGTAACCGAACGTTTAAAAACGTGCTCCGTAGTTAGTAAAAACCTTTCCCCCCTATACCAAATCGATTGCCCTCGAGGGGGGGACTTTTTCATCTGGAGAAAAGTATGGACAAAATATTTGTTAACGGCCTCATGGCTAAAAAGCCTAAAGACCAAGCACCTGATTGGGTGAAGTGCAACATCAGCATCAAGCGCGAAGAACTAATCGCGTGGCTAGGTGCAGAAACTAAAGAGTGGATCAACGTCCAAGTCTGCGAGAGCAGAGGTGGCAAGTGGTATGCCGAAGTCGATACTTGGGAACCCACTCCACGTAACAACCCTGCACCAGCAGCGAGCCCACCAGCACGAGGCGCGGGCCTTGGACCTTCCGATAGCGGAGAGTTTGGTAAAGATGACATCCCCTTTTAACAAAGGCAAGGAACAAGATCAGGCCGAAGACGATTTCTTTGAAGCGGCTCGCTTGTCGTTAATCATGTTAGAAGAATTTGAAGCGCGAGGCCTCAACACAGGGGCCGCTATCGGCGGTGCCCTAACTCAGATCCTCACCCACCTTATCGATGTGTCTCCTGATATCCCATCAGCTATGACAGTACTGTCCGCCAGCCTCAACAATGCATCCTTCCAAACCGACAGCCTAAGCGTAGTACCCCTTCAAGACGAAGATGTCGTCCATTAAAAAACCCGCGATCCGAAGAAGGCGGGTTTGGGGTTTAGGTTGCAGATAAAACCTTATAAGCTTCGTAAGATTTAGTCACAACCGTATGTGACGTACATACTTCATCGTAAATTTCAGGTGCTTTTCGGTAAGCCTGACGTGTAGCCATATACACCTTACGATCAGCAAGATAAATCGCGTAAAGAGAATCAACAGCCGATTGCTCTTTAAGACTTCTTCGGTTAGCGGGGGCATCTAACTCGGGGTTAACCAAAGTCGATCTCAAGATCCGATAGATATCTTGGAAGCAATGCCCATGCGGCTTTTGGAAGTTACCTTGCCCGCCGAGAGAATACATTCGAGTATAAGGTCCATAAGCAAATTGCACATGGTGAGCCACTTCGTGGGCCACGACCGCAAACAATACTGATTCAGGCGTTGCAGCCTGCTTTCGTTCCCCTATTACAGGGTCAGCTTTGTAAGCAGAGTATTCGTTTAAAAATAAACCACCACGATGGTAATTCGCAATGTCTATTGAAATACCCTCGTCTTCATAAGCATAGCTGCGCTGGCTTTTCTTTTTAATGACCACATGAAGAGGTTTCCAAAACGCTTTCTTTTTTAGAAAACCAATCTCATGCTTTGGTTTGTTGAGTTCAGTCATGCACCGCTTGACCATCTTCAACACCATCACTCGATCGGCGACCGTCACATTTTTCCCACGTTTACACGTAACTTTATAAGTCATATTTTTTTCCGTAATCAAATTGTAAAAGAGCAAGAGGGTCTTGCCGCGACCCTCGGTCGGCTGGAAAATTCCAACCGATATGCTATTGTATCACATATCACAGGGTATGTCAAGTCCCATTTTATCGCATAACCACGTGTGACGGGGGCTGCAGCCTGTTTTTGTTGTGATTACTAAACAACTTGCTCTAATTAATGTATTGTGTCAAAATACAAATGAGTCGGAGTACGCGGCTCGACGACCAAGCGTCACTTGGAATCTAGGAGAATA
>Ga0308018_10000087_pt1 | contig 48319 bp, 40 predicted proteins | sample Neamet282_FD_203130 | JGI IMG/M metagenome (GOLD analysis project Ga0308018, IMG submission 203130) | Marine microbial communities from water near the shore, Antarctic Ocean - #282 | ecosystem: Environmental > Aquatic > Marine > Unclassified | place: Southern Ocean | collected 2014-10-01
TAAAGTCCTCATCGCCACCGAGTGACAGGCCGGACGGGAGGGTCAAGAACGTCGTCGCAGCATCTGGCCCGAGGCTGAGGGCCTCGCCCTCGATGCCGCCCACGAAAGAGAGCGGCTCAGATGATTCGAAGATCCCATCAAAGTGGAAAATGGCCGACGGATTGCTCTGGGCCTCCGCGCCCGCGCTCGTGGCAGACAGGGTGAATGCAGTAAGGAGGAGGACCCCCACGCGTGGAATCATCAGCGTCGCCTTTCGGTGATGTTGTCTACAGGTCACGGGAAGCCCTCACCGCCGCGTGGGCATGTTGGCGTCCAGTTCGTTCCGCCAGTTGCGGAGTTCCTTGAGGAGTCGAGCGGTGTCCTCCGGGCGTTCCGTCGAGAGATCCCGCCTTTCACCCAAATCAGCCGCCAGGTCGTACAACTCGACAACGCCGTCCTCGAACCACTCTACGAGCTTCAGATCTGCGATTCGCACGGCCCCCCCGGGACGGTTGCCCGAACCGTGGTAGTGAGGAAAGTGCCAGAAGAGCGCCTCATGCACCTCTGGCGCTCCGTTCATCGCCCCGACCAGGCTCGCTCCGTCTACATGATGTGAAGGTTGGCCGGGCAGGCCAGCCAGCTCGAGTAGCGTGGGGAAGACGTCGGTGCTAGCGGCCGGGGCAGAGACCACCGCGCCGGCCGAGATCGTCCCCGGCCAACGAACGATGAGTGGTGCCCGAATACCGCCTTCGTACAGCCACCCCTTTCCCGCCCGCAGGGGGGTATTCGCCGTGGCCTGGTTCGGACTCCGGCGCGTCAGTGTACTCAGCCCGCCATTGTCGGAGAGGAATACCACCACTGTGTTCTGATCGAGTGACAGCTCGGACAGTTTGTCGAGAATGCGACCCACGCTGCGATCGCTGGACTGGACCATTGCCGCGTATGTCGCATGGTCCTGTCGGAGCTTTGTGTCCGCGTCCCGCTCGGCCTCATAGTGCTCCTCTGACTCGGGCCCGAGCGCAGCGGCCTTGGCCTCATACCGCTCAACCTCATCGGCAGGCGCCTGTAGCGGAGTGTGAACCGCATAGTGCGACAGGACCAGGAAAAATGGACTGTCTCGGTTGTTCTCGATGAACTCCAGCGATGCGTCCGTGAGCCGGTCGGTCAGGTATGCGTCATCTGGGTCTCCGGCTAGATCAGGAACGTCGGTGACCGACGGATTCGCGAGGGCATAGGGCGGAAAATAGGACGCCGGCTGCCCGGCCTGATTCACGGCGAAGTTGAATGCGAATCCCTGCGTGTCCGGAAGGTATGGCGACTCTCCGAGGTGCCACTTTCCCACGTAGCCAGTGTGGTAGCCGGCTGCCTGGAACGCTTCTCCGATCGTAACCTCATCCTGGGGGAGCTGGCGGATGTACTCGGCCTGATCCAGCAGGCCGTTTTGCTCGCCCCCGATCCAGTTGGTGAGATCGAGCCGAGCCGGGTGCTTCCCGGTCATGATGCTGGCCCGCGTTGGCGAGCATACCGAGCTGGCGGTGTAGAACTGTGTGAATCGAGCTCCCTCGGCCGCCAGGCGGTCGATGTTCGGGGTCTCATAAAAGGTGCTGCCGTACACTGACGTGTCCATCCAGCCGATGTCGTCGATCAGTACCACGACGACGTTGACGGGAGCGTCGACCGCATACTCACCACACCCGGACACGGCCAGGACCAGAAGGCATCCCAGGGTCATAAGGTCTCTCGGACCCTTCATCATCGAATCCATGAATCCATGTCTCTCGCGCTGTGCGTATTGCCACCGGACGAGCTCCGGGAGGCGGTTCGACTCAGAAGATGGTGGCCACCGAGCGAGCCGGCGAGCCGGGGGTTACAAGGGGCTGGCGGCCACGATGAAGCTCAGTTCGCGTCGCCATGGGCACTGACCGGCAGGGGGGCCCACCGCACGAGATCATGCTATTGTCATCGCTGCCTTTTCTGCCGCCGCATCGGCTTTCCAGCCCAACCTCCGGAGGTCATCCACAAGTGAATGACTCATTCGTCGTCGGGCTCGTTTCCGTCGCAGTGCTTGGCGGAGTGGCACAGTGGCTCGGGTGGCGCCTGCGTCTCCCCGCGATCCTGCTCCTGCTGCTCTTTGGGATGGCAGCCGGACCCGACGGGATTGGGCTCGTGCCAACGGACGCAATGTTTGGGGACCTGCTTCTCCCATTCGTGGCCGTCTCCGTTGCGATCCTGCTGTTTGAGGGCGCCCTGACGCTGCACCTGCCGGAGCTTGGCGCTCAGTCTTGGGTTGTGGCGAAGTTGGTCACGATCGGGGCGGCTGTGACGTGGGTACTGGCTGCGGTAGCCGCTCACTTCGTTCTGGGCTTGTCCTGGTCTCTCGCGATTCTCATTGGTGCCGTGCTCACCGTCACTGGCCCCACCGTGGTTCTTCCCCTCCTGCGTCAGATTCGCCCCACCGGGGCCGGCGGAGCTGTCCTGAAGTGGGAAGGCATACTCATTGACCCGATCGGTGCAGTCCTCGCCGTTCTCGTGTTTGAGGCACTGGTCGACGGCGGTGTCAGCCCCGCGTTCATCGGCATTGCGAAGACGATTTTCGCGGGTGGCGCTTTTGGAGTTCTGCCTGCGTTGTTCCTGGTCGTATGTCTCCAGCGCTACTGGATTCCCGATCATCTGCACGCGGTGGCAGCTTTGACCTTCGCGCTCCTCGGGTACCAGCTGGCGAACACGTTCCAGCATGAGTCGGGCCTCCTCGCGGTGACGGTCATGGGTGTGGTGCTGGCTAATCAGCGCCGCGTCGATATCAGCCATATCACCGAATTCAAGGAGAACCTACAGGTCTTTATCATCTCAGCGCTGTTCATTCTGCTGGCGGCCCGGGTGCGCTGGGCTGATCTGCAGGAGCTGCTGGTGCCCGAATTTGGAATTTTTCTTGGGATCCTGGTCCTCGTCGTGCGCCCGCTCGCAGTGGCTTTATGCACTGGAGGCGGTGGACTCTCTCGGAGAGACCGGATCTTTCTGTCTGCCATGGCTCCCAGGGGTGTGGTAGCTGCGGCGGTTACGGCGGTTTTTGCACTCCGCCTGGAGGAAGAGGGTTTCGCCGGAGCCGAGAGGCTGGTTCCGCTCATGTTCATGGTGATCGCAGGTACGGTTGCGATCTATGGACTGCTCGGGCGTCCGCTTGCTCTCAGGCTCGGCCTCGCAGAGCGCAATCCCAATGGATTCGTTCTGGTCGGGGCACATCGCCTGGCGCGCTCGCTCGCGCACGCGCTCATGCAGGCCGACCTGCCGGTGCTCCTCGTCGATACGAACGTCGGGCTGGTCGAGACTGCCAGAGACGAAGGCCTGGCCGTTTATCACGGCAGTGTGTTGAGTGATCAGGCAGACGAGGAGCTCGAGTTGCCAGGGATCGGGAAGCTGCTGGCGCTCACCGCGAATGACGAAGTGAACGCCCTGTCCGCGCGGCACTTCGTACACCTCTTCGGTCGACAGAACCTCTACCAGCTCTCGCCAGGTCGGCGCCCGCACGGGGGGGCGTCCGAATTGTCATCAGATCTGAGAGCCCGCGTGCTCGGCGACGACGATTTGACGTTTGCGGCGCTGGAGGAGCGGATGAGGGCCGGCTCTCGATTCAAGTCGACGATTCTGGCCGATGAGGACGGAATGGAAGGATGGTGGGCGGAGCACGGCGAGCACGCGGTGCCGTTCATCGCAGTGGCCAGATCTGGTGAGGTCACAGTGGCAAGTCAGGGCAGGGCCCTCGATCCGAAATCCGGTGATACGCTGATTGGTCTGACCGGCGCCCCCGCGAGCGAGCCGGCGACGAGGTCCTAGCGGACCTCTACCATTCGAGAAGCGGTTCCGGCTTCAAGCTCGAAGCTGGCGTCCTTAAAGGAGGGGGCACCGAAGCGTCCCCGGGCCTGGTTTGAGAAGCCATAACGCTCGCGAGGCATGCCGAGAAAGTTGGTGTTCAGCTTGCCATTGCTGTCTTCGTCATGAATGACGGCGACTGCATAGCGCCCAGCGGGCAGTCGCACGCTCCACACTGCGGTTGTGCGCTCTACCGGAATCACCTCTGAGACCAACGGTTCGTCCACGAACGTCGCGGGCGAGTCGAAGACGGCGATCCGGAGTTCACCCGCGATCGACTCGATCCCGGAGATCTCCACTACCAGGTCGTAGTGCGGAGGGACCAATTCCTCTGTCTGTGAAACCTGCGCCTCCAACTGTTCATCTGCGGAAGCTGCTGATCCGGTCAATGCGACCAGAAGGACGGTGGCCGCTCGGATCGCCCCGGTTCGTACCCGGCTTGTTTTCTGAGCCATGCCATCCCTCTCGACTTGACGCTGTATAAGTATTGTACAAGTTTAAGTTACATAACGATAATACTTGTACATGATTTGTACAGGATCACATGTGAGGAGGACATGGTAGCGAACGCGTCGATAGGATGGACTTGGACGGAAAAAGCTGCGTTGTGGGCTCTCCTCGGGTTCACGCTTGTGGCAGTGCTCGGGTATGGAGTCTACGGGCTCCATCCACAGTTCATCCCGCCGAGCGAATTTGGCTTCAAGCTGTTTGCCATCTCGTTTCAACTATTCGCCCGCATTCACATCGCCCTGGCCGCCCTGGTTCTATTCCTGGTTCTGTTTCGCAGGCTCGGCACTACCTGGTTGCTTCCCTTCGGATTGGTCTACGGGCTGAGTTTCTGCGCGGAGCACATCGGCACGGGCTACGGCGTTCCGTTCGGTGGGTACGAATACACCGGCCTTCTGGGGGCCAAGCTGGGCGGGCGGGTCCCGTTCCTGATTCCGATCAGTTGGTTCCTGATGGCCTTGCCATCCTGGGTACTTGCCAGGCACGCGCTCCGAGGTCCAGACCAGGCCCTGGGTCGGATTGCCTTCGCTTCCATGTGGCTGGTCGTGTGGGATCTCGCCCTCGACCCGGCGATGAGTTTCCTCACCCCTTATTGGATGTGGGAGGACCCAGGGTCCTACTACGGTATGCCACTCATTAACCTGTTGGGGTGGTACGTGACCGGAGTCGCCCTGATGGCTGTGATCGAGGGCTTCTCGTCCCGCGTTCGTTGGCTGGATCTCGATACGCGCTGGATGGCCGCCTACTACGGCGCGATGCTCGCCATGCCGCTCGGGATGCTCATCGCCGCCGGACTCTGGCTGGGCGTCGTCGTGACGCTCGTCGCGGTGGCATCGGCCTCATGGCTGACCGCACGTCTGGGTGGTCGTGAGACCGCCGGCCGAGTCGAACCAGCCTACTCCCCTGGAGGCGCCAGCGTATGATCAGCTTCGGCGATGTCAGGAACATGGACGCGGATGGCGCATTGCGGATCGTACGGCGAGAGCTCGAAGCCGTCTCGGATGTTCTACGAAGCGAGGGACTGCCAACACCTACGCTCGAGGGAAAGATCCTGCGGCCCCTCATTGCGTACGCGTTCGTGCCGCCGGAGGCACGCGGCCAACTCGACCGGCGCTTCTGGCTTGGTGCCCTCGCGATTCAGATGGTACATGAGGCTTCGCTGCTACACGATGACATTCTCGACGATGCTGCCGAGCGACGTGGGCGGCCCACCATGCACACCGACCAGGGGGTCGGTCCCGCGCTGGTCCAGGGAGATCACCTCCTCACGGCGGCATACGCGGTGTCACTCAAAACCGGGTCCATCGAGTTCATCGAGCGCTTCGTCCATGCGGTGGAGCGGACTGTAGCTGGAGAGATCGGGCAGGCTCGAGCCGCGGGAGTGATCAGCGATGAGCAAACGTATCGGAAGATCATTGCCGGGAAGTCCGGGGAGCTTCTCGGCGCAGCGGCATGCCTTGGAGCTGCGCTCAGCGAGTCTGGCGAACTCGATGCCCGCGTCGCTGTCGGTCGCCGGATCGGGTCACTCTACCAGCAGGTCGACGATCTCCTCGACTACTGCTCGGCGGGACACAGCGGAAAGCCTCCACTGCAGGATTACCGACAGGGGAAATGGACGTGGGTGCTTGGCGAGGCTCAGGTGTCTGACTTTGGACTTCCCCACGAACAGGTAGCAGAAGCGATCTTCGGCCAAAGCGGCCAAGGTCCGTCCGTGGCTGAACGCGTGATCAAGGTGCTCGAGGAAGCGCGGGACGAACTGGTGCCAGATGCCGCCTGGATGAGGGCGTGCCCTATCCTGCTGGAGAGTATCTTGAACGGGTGGGTGGATGCCGCCCGGAGTGGGGTCCGCGCGCAGGTGCAGAGCCTCGGCACTTCCGATCCGCAGAAGCTCCAGACCGTAGCTGACCCGGAGGCGGGCGCCTCGTATCACGCGCCCTCCGTTGAGGCTGTGGTGTTCGAAACCGCCCGGCGAGCGGGAGGCCCGGACGCGTGGCGAGCGTACTTCACGCGGCACGCTCGCACGTTCAGCTTGGCGGCGCGCTTGTTCCCGCCAGGACCCGCAAGGCAGGTCGAAGGGCTCTATGCTTATTGCAGAGTCACCGACGACCTCGTCGACGACCCCATTGTCCCAGCCTCTAACGACGTCCTCCAGTGTCGACTCGACCTCTGGCGTACCCTGAGTAAAGCCGCCTACGAGGGTGACAGAACAGGTGTTCCCGTTCTCGACTTCGTCATGAAGGAGGCATCTCTCGCATCAGTCGACTGGCTCTACCCGGAGGCACTTCTCGACGGTGTCGAGATGGATCTTACTGAATGCCGTTACGAGGATTGGAAGGCACTCGAGCGCTACACGTTCGGGGTGGCGGGCTCGGTAGGTGGCTGGATGACCCAGCTCTTCGGAATCACCGATCCGGAGACCCTGGACCGAGCGCACGCGCTCGGGCACGCACTGCAACTCACCAACATCGCCCGCGACGTTGGTGAGGACTTGAAACGCGGTCGAGTATATCTGCCCCGAGTTCTCCTGAACCGCCACGGCTTCTCGACCGATGACCTTCACAGTTGGCAGGTGATCGGCGGTCCCGTTCCGGGGTCGTATCGTGCGGCGGTCGAAGAACTCCTGACGGTGGCAGACAATTACTACGAGGTAGCACGTCCGGGAATCTCCGGGCTTCCGATGTTCTTCCGACGTCCCGTCGCAGCAGCAGCTGAGGCGTATCGGGGAATCGGGCAAGAAATTCGCCGAAATGGCCACGACAATCTGAACCACCGGGCATACACACGGGCTGGTCGCAAGTTGATCCTGGGCGCCCGCGGGATTCTGATGGCCAGACAGTATGCTGGGCAGCGCCGCCGGCGGCACGGAGGAATAACGACATGAGTGAGCTGAAGACTGCAATCGTGATCGGTGCGGGATTTGGAGGCTTGGCAGTCGCAACCCGACTTCAAGCCTCAGGGGTCGATGTCACCTTGCTGGAGAAGCGGGAGGAGATCGGCGGTCGCGCTTATCAGCTGCGCGACAGCGGGTACACGTTCGATATGGGCCCCAGTCTGATCACTGCGCCGCACATTATCGATTCAATCTTCAGTGCCGCTGGAAAAAATCTTCGAGAATACGTCGACCTGATGCCGCTAGATCCGTACTACCGGATCTATTTCCACGACGGCACGCACATCGACTATGTGGGTGACCCTGAGCGGATGAAGGCTCAGATGGCTCAGTTCGACCCCGAAGACGCGGCAAACTTCGACGGGTTCATGGATGAAATCAGGCCGATCTATGACGCCGTCATCGGCGATCGACTGGGCTCGAAGCCGTTCGATAGCATAGGCACGATGCTGCGCTTCCTGCCCCGGATGGCTCAACTGAAGGCGTTCCTTCCAGTGACGACCTTCGTGAATCGCTGGTTCAAGGACTTTCGGCATCGGTTCATTTACTCGTTCCATCCCCTGTTCGTCGGGGGAAACCCGTTCAAGACGCCTTCGATCTACCTGATGATTCCGTTCCTTGAGCGCGAAGGCGGGGTCTGGTTTTCGAAGGGCGGGATGTATTCGGTCGTCGAGGCACTGGGTAGACTGTTCGCAGAACAGGGCGGACAACTACGGACTGGCCAGGAGGTCAACGAGATTCTGATCGAGGACGGGAGGGCGGTCGGAGTGCGTACGTCAGCCGGCGAAATGCGAGCAGACCTCGTAGTCAGCAACGCCGATCCAGGCCATACGTACGGCACCCTCGTCGAGCGGAAAAGCCGGAAGCGTTGGTCCGACCGGAAGCTCGCGTCCACGGATTGGAGCATGAGTTGCTTCCTGCTGTACCTCGGGACGAAGAGGCAGTATCCGCAACTCGCGCATCACACGCTGATCTTGTCGGAACGCTACAAAGCGCTCCTCCATGACATCTTCGGACGGAAGATCCTTCCGGAGGACTTCTCAATGTACTTGCATGCGCCGACGAGGACCGACCCGGACATGGCACCCCCGGGCTGTGAGAGCATGTATGTCCTCATTCCCGTAGCGAACCAACAATCCGGCATCGACTGGCCGGCGCTGCAGGAGCGTTTTGCCGACACCGTGATCGACTATCTCGAAGAGTGGGGCCTTGATGATCTCCGTGACCAGATCGAAGTCCAGCACGTGTTTACTCCCGATGATTTCGAATCGGAGCTGAACGCGACGTGGGGCAACGCTTTCGCGATCGAACCCAAGTTCACGCAGACGGCGTGGTTCCGCCCTCAGAATCGCAGTGAAGATGTGAAGGGGCTCTACCTGGTGGGAGGTGGCACACACCCGGGGGCAGGCGTACCGGGTGTCCTTCTCAGCGCTGAGACGACTTTCGGGTGCATCGCTGAGGACTGGGGGCTCCCCGACCAATGGGATTGGGCAGAGCCCGGTCGGGCGGCGATGGATGAGGCCGAGCCGACTCCCACGGCCTAGGCTGATCGGCACGCCGCCACCAAGAGCAGCGAGTCGGGTCTTTAGGAAGAGGCCGACCTGGAGGACAGCCTCAGGCAATCGATCACGTTCCAGGAACGTTACTGCCCCCGCCCACAAGGAAGCCTGGCCCGTCAATCAGGTCGAGAGCGGGCCGCCATTCGCGGCGGGAACCCAATCGATCCCGTCGCGCTCGAGTTGCGCACACCCCGTATGGAGTTCATGTGCGGTTCAGGCGTCGCCCGTGCGAGCCAGGAGTGGAGCCGACGATTTTCTCCAGGAAAGACCCTAGTGACAACCCTGATCAATCGCCGGTGGCGACGAGCGGTGGAGTGGGTGACAGCGACCCGCGCGCACGGAGACGCGGCCTTCCGAGCGTGGCTGTGATCCGTGTTTCCTGCACGGCCAACGCGGGCAGCACAACCATGATCAAGGGCGTGGCGAAGAGGATTCCAAAACCGAGACTGACCGCGGTAGGAGCGAGAAATTGAGCCTGAATGCTCCGCTCCAAGATGAGTGGTGCAATTCCAAGAAACGTCGTCAACGAAGTGAGAAAAATCGGACGGAATCGGGCCCGCGCGGCGTCGAGCAGGGCATCCTCCAGCGAGGCTCCCTCTGCGCGCTCTGCGTTCACGAAATCCATGAAGACCAGTGAGTCGTTCACGACCACACCCGTCAGGCCGATAATGCCGAACAGGCTGAACAGGCCGACTGGCACGCCGAGCAGCGCGTGACCTGTAAGCGCCCCGATGATCCCGAAGGGAATCGCGGCCATGATGACCAACGGTTGTACATAAGAGTTAAGAGGGATCGCGAGCAGAGCGAAGATCCCAAGTAACGCGAGAAGGAAGCCTCGACCGAGGGATGCGTACGTGTCGGTCTGCTCTGCCCGCTCGCCCCCGAGACTGAATGTGACCTCAGGGTGTCGCTCTGCGAGCGCTGGAAGGACCGCACGACCCAACTGGCGATTCACTTCATCAGTCGTAACCACCGTTTCGTCGGCGTCCGCCGTGACTGAGACGACTCGCTCACCACTCCTTCGCGAAATGCTGGTCGGTGTCGACCCCAGCGAGACCGTGGCGACTTCCTCGAGAGGGACCCGCGTGCGCTGCGGCGTGGACACCCGGAAGGAGAGCAGGTCGGCGATCGCGTCTCGCTCTGCTTCTGGCAAGCGGACGTAAACTGGCACCTCTTCGCCATCTCGCTGGAGTCGCTGAACCTCAGAGCCGAAGAAAGCGCTGCGCACCTGATTCGCGAGATCGTCCAGCGAGATATCCAGCGAGCGGGCCTGGGGTCGGAGGTCTAGCTGGAATTCCTGCTCCCCGAGGTCGTCGTCTGTGAGGATGTCGAACACGCCGGTGAACTGGCCAAGCTCTCTCGCTACGTCGGCTGAGGCTGCATCAAGCGCTTCTATGTCTTCGGACGCCAGTTCGACTTCGATGGCCTCCGCCACCCTAAAAAAGTCGGAGGTAATGGTGAGAGAGCGGACGCCCATCAGGTCCGGCAACTCTGCTCGCCAGGCAGCCTCGAACTCCGCTGGTGTGAACTGGCTTACCTCCGGGTTCGGAAGTTCCACCGTCAGGGATGCCCGATTCGATGCCGACGCGCGGGGAGTGTCCGTCTGCCCGGGCCCTCCGCCCCCGCCACCACCTCCCCCGATTACCGAGTAGAGATTTTTGATCGGCTCCGGGTGGTCGTCCGGAAGTTCTGATCGGAGCGTCTCACCTGCTCGGAGCACAGACGCCTCGATCTCCCCGATGACCTCGAGCGTGCGCTCCACGGGAGTGCCTGGCGGCATTTGAAGATTTGCGACGACCGTCTCTCCTTGGATCGAAGGGAGGAAAGAAAAAGGAAGACGGCCCCCACCGATGAGCCCGAAGCAGAGGATGATGGATGTTCCCGCCCCAGCCATGACCACGCTCGGGTTCCTGATACTGTATGTGACGACTCGGGTCAGTGGCCCATGGACGAACCGTTGCAGCTGATAGTCCACACGCGCGCGCGCCGCTTCGATGGCCGTCACGATCGGGTTTCGTCGTGTGCTCTTGGGTCTGGCGTGCGACAGGTGCATGGGGAGGATGAACAGAGCCTCGACCAGCGAGAGAATCAGCACGACGATGACGACGAGCGGCAGATCGATCAGAAGCCGACCCAGGGTCCCTTCGATAAAGAGGAGAGGCGCGAACGCGACAATGGTAGTGAGCACGGCGAAGACGACGGGTTTGGCGATTCGCACCGCGCCCTTTCTGGCCGCTTCCATGGGTGGGAGCCCTTTCTCTCGCTCCGCGAAGATGTTCTCTCCCATCACGATCGCGTCATCGACCACGATCCCGAGCGCGAGGATGAACCCGAAAAGAGAGATCGTGTTCATGGTCACGCCGAGCGGCGCGAGCAGGGCGAACGCGCCGATAAACGAGATGCCGATCCCCAGCGCAGTCCACGCCGCCAACCTGAGGTCGAGGAAGAGCGTCAGCGCGATGAGAACCAGGCCGAGGCCGAGTAGGCCATTCTTGAGAAGAAGCTTGAGTCGGCCCGACAGTACGACCGACTGGTCCTGCCAGACCGAGATATCGACCCCTGCCGGCAACGTCGGGGCGAACTCCAGGGCATAGGCTTGCACCGCAGCCGCGACCTCGAGGACGTTCTCTTCGCCCACCCGATACGCGGTCACGACGACCGCTGGTTTGCCGTTGAATTTTGCGGCCAGGTCGGAGTCTGCGAATCCGTCTTCCACTCGTGCAATGTCGCCGAGTCGCACCTCGGTTCCGTCTGACTGACCAACGACCACGATCTCCCTGAAATCTTCGGCGGTCTCGTTTCGGCCCTGCGTCCTGAGAAGAACTCTGCCGTTACTGGTTTCGATTTCTCCACCGGAAAGCTCGAGACTCTCGCGTCGGACGATCCCAGCTACGTCGGTGAGGCTCAGGCCGTACGCATCGAGAACGTCAGACGAGACCTCGATCGACATCTCGTAGTCGCGTGCGCCGCTGACCTGCACGTCTGAAATCGAGTTCAGCGCGACCAGGTCGTCGCGTACTTCTGCGGCGGTTTCTTTCAGGTAGCGCTCTCCCACGTCTCCTGACACGACCAGCTGAATGACCTGTGAACGCGGTGAGGCCAGGCTCACGACCGGGCGTTCGATCTGCGCGGGCAAGGTGCGGATACGATCGATCGCTGACTTCACCTCGTCGAGGACTTGGGCCTTATCCACACCGGTCCGCAGTTCGGCCGTGACGACCGCCAGGTTCTGCGAAGCCGTGGCGTTGACCTCGATCACTTCATCGATCGACTCGAGTCGCGCCTCGATCGGGATGACGATGGCCTCTTCGACCTCAACTGGGGACGCCCCTGGGTAGGCGACGGAGATGTTGATGATGTCGGGAGAGAACTCTGGAAATATCTGCTGCCTGAGAGTCATTGCACCAAAGCCGCCCGCGACCAGGAGGAAGACCATGAGCAAGTTGGCGGTCACGCCGTTGCTGATCATCCACTCGATTGCTCGGTTCATCGAGACGCTCCGGAAGGCTCGTCTCGCGTGGCCGACCGCACTTGCATCCCTTCGGTCATCACCGTGAGATCGCTGACTACGATCTCTGTGCCCGACGGCAGATCAGCCTGCACGAACACTGTGTCCTGTATCTCCTGGATCACTCCTACCCTAGCGGTCGACACGACTCCCTTGTCGCTCACCACCCACACCGCGGGTCCTTCCCGCAGCGCCCGGCGTGGAACAGCGAAGAATCCCTCGATGCTGCGACCCTCGATCGTGGCTCGGGCGTAGGAGCCTATGAGCAATGGTGGTCGGTCGTCCTCTGTATCGAAGGGTGCGGGGATGCGGACGACCACTTCGACGGTGCGCGTCGTCGGATCAAGCGCACCTGAGGTGTGCTCGACAAATCCGTCCCACTCATACCACGTCCCACCAAATTCTGCCTGAATCTTCGCCGGAATTCTACTAGCTCCGGTCTCATCCCAGAGATCGTCGATCAGTGCGGCCTGTCGGGTACTGAGGGAGATGTCGACCTCAACAGCGTCTGTGCCGTAGATCTCAGCCAAAACCTGCCCTGGAGAGATTACCTGGCCCACGTCGACAGACTCGGATCGGACCCGCCCGGAGAAGGGTGCGGTTACGGCAGTACGCGTCAGGTTCAACATCGCGTCGGCGAGCAGGGCCTCGGACCGGGCCAACGAGGCTTCGGCTGCCGCAAACTGGGGCTGCTGCCGTGCGAGGCGGGCGGCCAGTGTGGTGTCGGACGTGGCGGTACGACCCGTACGTGCGCTCAGGAGTTCATACTCCTGCTGGGCGACTGCCTGATTCTGTGCTGCGAGCGCGACGTCGACCTCTCGTTGCTGCACCTCAGCCCGCGCGATCGCAACCGCGTTCAGGTAGCTCTGCTGCTCGATCAGGAGAAGCGTGTCACCTTCTTCGACCGCTCCGCTGCGGGCCAATTTGTAGGACACCGCTACGACCCGACCCGAGACCTCCGCCGAAAGGGTGATCTCGGCGGTCGGACGCACGGTGCCGGTGCCCTCTACTACCAATGATGCAGTCCTGGGAACCAGTGACTCGGTTGATACGACAGGGGCCAGACGCGGGGCTGCGATCCGCTCGGGTTGCGGCCGGCTAGCCAACAACCACACTGCGGCCAAGACGCCGCAGCCCAGTATAAGTGCTGGGAGGAAGCACCCGATGTTGCGGCTGCGCCCGCGCTCTGCGGGATCGGTGCGGAAGTGGTAGGTCATCGGGATTCTTCTAGTGTGGGTTCCGCGGGTGGAGCGAGCCATGTGCCGCCCAAGGCCCGGTGTACGTTGAGTCGAGCCGCGGCGAGCTCGCGCTCGGCTGAAGCTTGTGTGTCCTGGACGTTCAGGACCGTCCGCAGTGCATCCAGATATCCGACGTAGTCGCCGACGCCCAACTCGACACGCCGCAGCTGGGCCTCGACTGAGGACTGGGCGCCCAGGAGCTGCTCGTCGAGCACAAGTTTGCGTTGGCGCTGTGCATCGAAGGCGGCGAGAGAGGCGTCCACCTCCTGAAAGGCCGTGAGCACGGATCGGGCGTAACGAGCCGCCTCCTGCCCGTAGCGAGCCTCAGCCGCTTCCTGCTCCGCTTTCAACCGGCCACCTGAAAATATCGGGGCGGTCAGGGACGTGATGAAATTCGTGAACCACTGGTCAGCGCGTACGATATTCTTGAGTTCGCCGCTCTGCGTTCCTGTCGAGCCAGTGAGCGAGATCGAAGGGAAGCGTGCGGCGGCGCGCTCACCCACTCGCTGCCTAGAGGCCTCCAGACGTAAGCCCGCGGCTCGCAGATCCGGGCGACCAGCGAGGACATCAGAGGGAAGCCCTGCCGGGATTGGATCGGAACTGACCACAGGTACGCCGTCCCCCGCGAGGATTTCGTCAACCTCATGCGGGTAGCGCCCTAGGAGAAGAGCGAGTCGGCCTCGTGTTGCCCTGATCTGGCTGACCAAGAGAGGGAGGCCCGCTCTCGTAGCGTTGAGGTCCTGCTGGATCTGGTACAGCTCGATGGACGTTGCCACGCCACGCTGGTAGCGATCCTCGGTGAGTGCGTCGCGCTCTGTGAGGATGTCGACCACGCCCTCGAGAATAGTCTGGCGTGCCCGAAGTTCCCGTAGCTCGAAGTACGCTGCGATCGTCTCGGAAGCGATTGAGATCTGAACGGTGTGAAGGTCTGACTCCGTCGCCATAAAGTCTGCCATCGCCGCGCGCCGACCGCTGTTCAGCTTCCCCCAGAAGTCGAGCTCGTAGGAAAAACTGAGGCTCGCGCCGAAGGTCGCGAACGAGAAGCGGTTGGTCCGTTCTGGGTCCCCTTCTCCTGCACCACTTTCTAGGATGGCACCGAATTGACCTGTGTTTGCGGGCTGACTGAAGCGCGATGCGTCGATACCCGCGGTGACCGAGGGAAAGAGGGGTGATCTCCCGATTCGATATTGTGCCCGCACTTCTTCGACCCGCGCGACGGCCTCATGGACGTCCAGATTGAAGACGATCGCCAGGCCGACCACTTCGTCGAGTGTCGGGTCTTGAAAGTCGGTCCACCACGCGATCGCCTCGGGCCTCTCCGCGCCGGCGTCCGGGAACGCATCGGGAATCCGATTCAGGGCAGAAATCGTGACCGGATCGGGCGCCATCGAGCAACCCATGGCGAACACTGAAAGCGCAAGGGAATATCGCAGGCCTCGCGTCACCCATCGGGGAAGACGGCGTTTGTCTACCTCGTTTGGACACAGCCCAGGGGCGGATTTAACCATTGCGTGCCAGGGTTGTATATCGAAAGTCTAACTTTTATTAGACAAGCGTAATGCAATGCTCCTGGTACACAAGGGTGAGACTGCCAGGTTGTTCAGGACTGGGCCTATGTTGGCGCTGCTAGAACAGGCCGCGCGCCTCGATCCCGATACGAAACCTTCGCTCGATTACGGCCTGCCAACCGTCCGGGCGGGCGTCGAGCAGATTGTCGACACCGAGCGTTCTCACAGCTGCGGGCGTCGCGATGGATCAGATTCCGACACGATACCGGTCAGTCGACCTAGTCTCTGAGTCGACACAGAAACCCGCCCGAAGGTCTACAGCCCGCCGAGAAGTTCGGCCCTGAGACGCGTGTCGCCCGCATGAGCAATGCGGATTCTATCATCCGTCGAGGGCGAGCCGTTACGCGATCGCCTCGACCGTGAGCATCAACTGCATGTGGATGATGCCGTTAAGATCGCGACGGACCTTGCCGAGGCGCATTAGCCCGCTAGGTCTGCCTCGCGCAGTCGCTCGCGGCGTTCCATCTCCTCGGCTTCCACCGTCTCGATTTCATCCAGCATCGAATCCACGTCCGCGAGCTGGGTGTCTTCCTTATGGACACCGCTGAGTTCGGACTCCGGCTGTAACTCACCAGCCTCGAAACGCGACCAGATTTCGCCGTCATAGCGCGTCGCCAGCAGTTCCGGTGCATACAGGCCGTAGTATGCAGTGATATTGTTAACATCGCGGGCAAAGAAACGCGCGGCATTGTTGTTCGCTGCGGCGTTGATGACCTGCGGCAGGTCGATGATCACCGGGCCCTGCTCGTCCACCAGTACATTGAATTCGGACAGGTCGCCGTGCACCAGCCCGGCGCACAGCATACGCGTCACGTAGCGCATCATCACAGCGTGGTCCGCACGTGCCTGTTCAGGGGACAGCGAGACATCACTCAGCCGTGGAGCTTCGCGGCCTTCGCCGTCCATGATCAATTCCATCAGCAGCACACCATCGAAACAGCCATAGGGCTGCGGTACGCGCACCCCTGCACTGATGAGCTTATAGAGCGCATCGAGCTCGGTGTTCTGCCACACCTGCTCTTGCTGGTCACGGCCGAAACGGGACCCCTTTGCCATCGCGCGCCCACGGCGGCTGTTACGCACCTTACGCCCTTCCTGGTACTGGACCGCATGCTTGAAGCCCCGCTTAGCGGCTTCCTTATACACCTTGGCACAGCGGATCTCGTCGCCACAGCGCACCGCGAAGACATCGGCCTCCTTGCCGCTCATCAGCGGGCGGATGACTTCATCCACGAGTCCGTCGTCGACCAGTGGCTGGATGCGTCTTGGGATTCTCATTGAGGCCTTATACCTAGGTGCTGTCGGGAACGGGTAGGAATCCAACCGGCCTCTTGGTCCAAGAGCCACGCTGTTTCGTGCAGCTGTGGAGGGTCCCGTAGGAGGGAAGGTCGCACCGCCCGATCATTCTCGACAGCTTCCCCAGATGGGTATGTCCTCCCTGGGCGTGGAAGGCTGCGGCTCCATTTCGCAGCAGAGTCGCGATCCACTGGAACGCGTAAAAAAGAGCGTCTTAATTCCAATTTCGAAGCGGGCGGATTGGCTCCGCCCCTTCGTGAAAGGCGTTGTGATTCTATAGTAGACGGGTCGTGCGCGATTCCTGCGGTCAGCCAATGTATCCGAACAGCACAGCCACGAGACGGTGGTGGCACCCACGGGAGCGATCCTCCTTAGTCGATCATCTCGGCCGGGAGTTCTGTCTCCACAATTTGCCCGCCTTCTAAGGCCACATAGTAGACGCTGGCCTCAGCGCGAGTCTTTATGACACGGCCCACCTCATTGTCCACGAAGTAGATGCCCGCGTCGTTGTCGCACGCGTACCCGGGCTTGAGCTCGCCCGATCGAATCAGTCGCTGGTACGTAGGCCTCCTCACCGCTTCCGCGTCGTAGTGCGGCGAGTGACTTCCGCGAAGGAGTCCGAGGCATTCGATCTTGGTGACTTCCTGTGGCCTAGAGTCGGTTGTGCCTTCTTCGAACCAGCAGAGTGACCCGGCACTGGCTCCCCCCAGGACGATTCCACGATCCCAAGCCTCCCGCAGAATATCGTCAATCCCCTGGACCCTCCAGATCGCCTGTTGATTCAACGTGTTGCCACCCGACACCACGATCCCGTCCATCGAGAGAAGTATGTCCTGCCAGCTCTGATCCATGCTGTAGCTGCTTATGAAGCTCTCCTGCACCATGGGAGTCACATTGAGCGATGCGCAGTTCTCGTACCAACGGATGATTCCCGACTCTCGATCGGCGGACGCGGTAGGGAGATAGCACAACCGAGGCCGGTCCTTACCTGTGAGTTCGGCCATGTAGCGAATGAAGGCGGTCCCGAAACCTCCGCCGGCGATCAGGATCTGGCGAGGCGTTTGTCGCGAGGTCGGCTCTGCTGCGGCCAGAGGCTGGTGGGGTATACCCAGACCGAGGCCGGCTGCGGCGGAGGATGTCAGGAAGTCTATTCTTTTCATCGGTAGTCCTCTCGTATGTGGCATTCGGGCGGACGAACGTAGCTAGCGGCTGGAGTCAGGAATAGCTCGGTTGTGTAGAGCAAAATGGTTGTGAGCGAGCGTCTGCTTCGCTTTCTCAATTGAGCGCACACAGGACCATGGATTGGACCGCTATTCGTGCGATCGGCGAGGTCGGTGTCATCGTGTCGCTGCTCTACCTCACCACTCAGGTGAGGGACAGCACAAAGGGCTTCCGAGACTTCACATATCAGGCACTTGTGGACGCATCACTCGGCATCTCACTAAGGCTGGGAGGGGTGATCGCACGGGCCGAAGCCAGCAACCCGAGAGTGCTGAGTAGACCCTCTGTTTCACCGCATCCACCGGTGGATTATACGACACTGTTTTGCACGGCTGGTCCGGTGCTCCGGCCAAGTTGCAGAATCATGGCGCCCTAAGCAGAATGAGAGCATGAAGAGGAATCTGCGCGGCGCGACCGTGCAACAGAATCGCGAGACGTTAGAATGCCGGTTCAGCGAATAACGCTTCCCACCGGGGCCCCATGTGGAGAGACTATGAGTAGGGTGATTTCGAGATCGATCGTTCGTATCGCGACCTTGGGCTGTCTTTTCTTCGGTCTCGTGTCCTGTGCGGCGTCTCAGGATGCCGCGTGGGGAGGGGAACTGGTTGCCCGGATCGACTCTCTCGCTGAGGCGACGCTCCGCGAGGGGCCGGTCGCGGGCTTGACGATCGGCGTGAAGCGTGGCGGTGATCTGCTCATGGTGAAGGGCTACGGATACGCAGACATCGAGAATAGCGTGCCGATGACGGCAGAGACCGTGTATCGGATCGGTTCTCTCACGAAGCAGTTCACGGCCGCGGCGGTCATGCAGCTGGTCGAGGCGGGCCTCATTGGCCTCGACGATCCGATGACACGGTACTTGCCGAACTATCCCACGCAGGGTCACGAGGTGAGCATTCGGCATCTCCTCACGCATACTTCGGGCATAAAGAGCTACACGAGCATCGGAGACGCGTTCTGGCTCAAGGCCGCCCTATTGGATCTCTCCCACACCGAGATGCTTGAGCTCTTTCAAGACGAGCCATTCGACTTCGCTCCTGGTGAGGGGTACAGCTACAACAACTCAGGGTACTATCTGCTCGGCATGATCATCGAGGAGGTGAGCGGTGAGTCCTATGATGGTTATCTCGGTACCCACGTCTTCGGGCCGCTGGGTTTGTCACGTTCGTCCTATTGCCATGAGGCCCAGATTATCCGCGGCAGGGCGGAGGGCTATGAACAGGGCCCCGATTGGCTTTTGAATGACGGGAGCATTTCCATGAACACCCCGGGAGCAGCGGGCGCGCTGTGCTCCACGGTGCCAGACCTTCTGTCTTGGACCACGGCGCTACGGAGTGGACGGGTCGTAACTGAAGCGAGCTACCAGGCCATGGCGACTTCTGGCCTACTGGACGACGGCTCCGCGACCGGATATGGATTCGCTCTTGGTGTTACCCCTCTTGGGGAGCATTCCAGGGTGGCCCACACCGGTGGCATCAACGGCTTCAGCACAGTGATGGCACACTATCCGGAGTCTGGCCTCGATATCGTAATTTTGTCCAACACCGGCAGCGGTGCCCCCGGGCAAGTGGAGGACAGGATCGCTCGATGGGCGCTCGGGATGCCGCTCAAGAACTAGTGTTGTCCCTGCGCTGTGGTGGGGCTAACCGAGCCAGGGTTCTCACAAGCGGTTGCTACTGGCACGAGTTGCCAAATGAGTGAGTCAGATAGCGTTCAGGGGTTGTTCGCAGGTCGCCCTTGCAGCTAAATCGCGAGACGTTAAGAAGAACAAAGATCAAATTTCGTGGTGACCGAACCCCCAGAAAGCGTATGACCCTGAACTACGACATCACTGAGGACGGCCTCTGGGTCATGACGTTTGCCGATATGGCTGCGGCCAAGAGCGACCGGAAGGCGGTATCGCCACTTGATGTACTTCTCGGGCTCATGTTGCTGAGCGATCCCGCGTTCTCGGAGGACCTTCCAAGTCTCGCGAGCCAGCTACTGAGGGCTGCCTGCCTACACCCCGATGATCTTCCCACATTGCGCGACTTGGGCTGGACGAATCTCCCTGATCAGCCTTCTTTCGGCGGAGTGATGACTCCGGAAGTGACGGAGCTTCTTGGGGGAGCCCTGCGCTGTGCTCGCGATTTCGCGACGCCTTATATCGGTGCAGAACATCTTCTGGTGAGCGTGCTCGCGGGAAATTTTGGCCCCGAACTGGAATCTTGGATGGATGATTCCGGCCTCAGCGAAGCAGAGGTCTTCAGGCAGTGGGTTAAAGTGTTGCTTCAGATCCAAGGTGGTGACATTGGCTTTGGCCCCGCTTCAGTTGTGGAAGCATAGGTCGGCCGAATGGAACCCATTCTTGTCGGTTACTTCCCCAAGCAGGTGCGTCTGCCGCCTCCGTCGCTCACAGGGGTGGGCATCGAAGAGATCGGCAGCGTCGCGCGCTGTATCGCGTCTGGACCCGTTGGTTGGTTCGACCTTGGGAAACACAATGCGTGGGGCTGTTACAGCGACCCGGACACTGCGTGGTCCTTGGTCCCGCCTGACCAACAAACGGACTACCGACTCTGGGCGTACGAAGTCTACCCAATGGAATTTTTCGACGGCGCAGCGCACGCCTTGGAGATTGCTTCTCCGGAGGTGACACCGCTCGCAGGAGACTTCCGAGCGGTCGGCTGGGATGCGGTCTCTCGATCAGGGGGTCAAGACTTCGAGTGCTCTCCGCTCTCATGCAACTACATGGTCGAGCGCTACACGGTCAACGCATACTGTCTCGTCAATCTCCAAGATGCGCAGAACCTCGCGGCGACTGCCGAGCGAGAGGGCTGTGAGCCGGGGCCCTACGTGGTGGTCAACGTTTGGCAACGTGATGTCTAACAAGCGATTGCTCCTGACACGGGTTGCCGAAGGGGTGAGTCAGGTAGGGTCTAGGGATTGTTGGTAGGTCGCCCGTGCAGACGGCAGGTCGAACCGATGGAGGAGAGACACTCGTGAGACTCAGGCGTGCTCAAGGTGTTCGTGATCCCGCTCGGTACCCTGCTCGCTTTCTCAGTGGAAGCCTGGTGGGGCAAGGTGCAGGTTCGGAGAGAGTTGGTCCGGGCCCGAATCGCGGTCTCAAGCGAGTTCAGGTTCAATCTCGAGACGATTGAACCGTCGACCTGCTGAGTTTTCCAGTGCTGGTGGACGCCACGCTCTATCGGAAGGAGCGGTGTTTCCCCCCTTTTATGATCGCTCCGAGCGCCCACTACGTATCGTTTGTCTTCCTCTACGGGATGCGAATGTTTGGACAGCCCACCACCTTGCAGTCGTACGGGACATCCGAGCCAACGCGGCATAGAGGGAGAGAAGGTTCGTGGGAATCATCATGAGCGAGCGTCCGATTCGAGCTAGGTGCGGCATCACGTTTGTGACCGGATATGCTGCACTACTCCTGTCAGCTGCGTGCATGGGAGGTCTCGCAGAAGAGATGCCGCCGGTCCATGTGGAAGAGGGACTCGTTTACACGTTCGACGCGGCCACCCCGGGCGGACCTGAGGCGGTCCGCAGGATCAATATCAGCGTGCCGGACCAGGTCCTCGAAGACCTCGAGTACCGCTTGGGCCGTACGCGCTTGCCCGACCAGATCCCTGGCACCGCGTGGGATTATGGTACGGACGGAGACTACCTGGTTGAGCTCCTGGCGTACTGGAAGGACGACTTCGATTGGCGGGCGCAGGAACGCAGGCTCAATGATTTCGACCACTTCGTGACCGAGATTGATGGGGTCGATATGCACTTCATCCACCAGCGTTCGCCAAACCGCGATGCGACTCCCTTGTTGCTCACGCACGGCTGGCCTGGGTCGTTCGTCGAGTTCACCGAGCTCATCGGTCCGCTTACCGATCCGGCGGCATTCGGCGGCGACCCCGCGGATGCGTTTCACGTGGTTGTGCCGTCACTTCCTGGTTTCGGCCTTTCCGGTAAACCAACCCAGCCTGGCTTTAGCCCCGAGCGAATGGCCGAGGTCGAAGCGGCCTTGATGGAACGTCTCGGTTACGATCGTTATGGAGCGCAGGGCGGGGACTGGGGTGCCATTATCGGCCGCTCGCTCGCGGGAAATTATCCAGAGAACGTGATTGGGCTCCACTCGAATTTCATCCTCGCCGGACCGGGTGCCGATACCGGCCAAGATGGAGGTGCGACGCCCGAAGAGATGGAGCATCGTGCCGAGCGGGCTGCCGCCTTCGGTGAGGGGAGCGCGTACCAAAACATTCAAGGTACGAAGCCGCAGACGGTCGGAGTGGGACTCAACGACTCGCCAGCCGGTCTAGCTGCCTGGATCGTGGAGAAGTTCCACGGCTGGAGCGACAACGACGGGAAAGTGGAAAGCGCGTTCACCAAGGACCAGATTCTGACCAACATCACCCTCTACTGGGTGACCGAGACGATTACATCGTCAGCGCGCATCTACTACGAGTCGAGTCACACAATGGTGACCCGCCCAGTGAGGTACGTGGGGGTCCCGACTGCGGGCGCGATCTTTCCTAAGGAGATCTACTTTACTCCGCGGGCTTGGGCGGAGGCGAGCTACAACATCGTGAGGTGGACGATGATGCCGAGCGGAGGGCACTTTGCTGCGCTCGAAGAGCCGGAACTCCTAGTGGACGACATCCGGGCGTTCTTCAGGGAGTTGAGATGATTAAGGGAGGCCTGGGAGCAAGATCGAACCCACTCCGATCAACACACCGCCGAGGGCCCACCCGACGGCCCACGTCAGCCCCATTCCAACGGCACCGCGGATTCGTCTAGGCCACCTGTTCATTGCTGCCTACTCGCGCATCCGGACTCTTCTACTGCGAGCCGGTGTCACATGCAAAAAACTTTGTATTACAAAGTTTGTGCCGGTTGGGCGAAGTCCAAGAACTGCAATGGCCAGGGCTAACGGCCTGGGACGCCGTCCGGATGTTTTGAGCACCTTGGTGGCTGCTCGATGGTGTACGCGAGCGATGAGATCAACCAGTCGTCGTCGACCTGCACGAGAGTAAAGAGATCGACGCCGCAGTGAGACCATTCACCATCGCGATAGAAATCGTACGGAAGCCAGACGGTTGCCAAGCCGCTGACGATCTCGACCCGTCCGTCGAAGCCTCGCTCCACAAAGTCTGAATTCATGGGGCGGGCACGAGTTTCCTCTCGAGTCGTCAGGCGTGGAGTCCCCCCACCGGACGGCATCGCCAACGTTATCGCGCCTTCGATCATCAGGTCGGTCAGGCCAACGGGGTCTTCCTCGCTAATCGCCCTTAACGCCGCGTGAGCAACGGAGAGGGCAGCTTCCTCGTGGGGCAACTCCTGAGCGCCTACCGGCGTCGTCCAGGCGAAGAGGCCGGCGACGACCAGCAGGGTCGATCGACCAAGAGGAAGGAGCAGCAGTCCAATTCCGTTGCAATGCAGCTTCATGCCGTGCTTCTCCAGACTCTGTATTCCAGGCGCGGTGAGAAGCGATGTTATCGCGTTGCGGCGAGGACCGCTTGGACTGGGCAGCGTAGGAGGTGGAGACGTCGTGGGGTTGTTGGCGGACCACCGACCCGACAGAATCGCAACATCGAACGTGCCTCGCCCAAACAGGAAAAAATAGTATGCGCCGAGATCTGGTCACGTTCGCCTTGGTCCTGGTTCTGGCGGGCTGCTCTGATGACTCTCTGATCGACGACGGTTTCGCCGCTAGCCATTACCTCTTCGTCTGGGCGACGGATTCAGATTCTGTCGATCTGAACTTCCTTGCCGTCCTGGACGCTGATCCGGTGTCAGACACGTATGCCGAGGTGCTCACGACGGTGCCTGTGCCTACTGAAGGCCGCACGAGAGGCCACCATACCGAGCACCGGCTGCATGAGGGCGGCCGCCTGTTCGCGAACGACTTCGGGACCGGAAAAACGTACGTGTTTGACCTGACTGACCCGTTGGTTCCGACAGTCTTGGACTCATTCACGGTGGCTGGGCCGCTGGCGTCCCCTCATAGCTTCGAACGGCTTTCGAGCGGTAATGTTCTCGCCACCTTTCAGAACAATGGTCCCGACAACACGGCACCGGGTGGGATCGCCGAACTTGACCCACGGGGTGTCGCCGTAAGGTGGAGTTCGGCCGGAGAGCCAGGCAACTCCGTGCGGCCCTACAGCCTCGCGGTGTCACACGAGTTGGATCGGGTCGTCACGGGTAGCGCGGACATGCTGGGGGGATTCGACAGCCGCGCGATTCAAATCTGGAGGCTCAGCGATTTGGCTTTGCTCGAAACGCTCGAATTTCCCGAGGAATGGGGGCCGGCGGCGGAGCCCCGCGTCCTCGCGGACGGAGTGACGGTCCTCGTTTCGACGTTCGGCTGCAAACTGCTCCATGTGGTTGGATTGGAAACGGACGATCCGAGCCTGGAGCTGGCTTACGATTTTGGGGGAGCCAACTGCGCGCTACCTGTGGTGACCGGGAACTTCTGGATTCAGGCGGTCCCTGACGCCAACGGGCTGGTGGCGCTTGATGTCTCAGCGGTGTCGAGTCCAGTGGAGGTGGCTCGGGTAGAGCTGACCGAGGATGACTGGCCCCATTGGATCGCTCTGTCTCCGGACCAGAGCCGGATCGTCGTGACAGGGTATGCTGGTACCCGGTATCGGGTCATTCTGATCGATCTGGATGCTCGTACCGGGAAGATGCAAGTCGATGCTGCGTTCGCCACAGCCGGAGAGGATCGGCCGGGTGTGTCCTTCGATCGACCGTCGTGGGCGCACGGTTCTACCGGTCCTGCGGATCCTCACGGAGCCGTTTTCTCACTGGTGCGATAGCAATGTTCAACAACACTCCTGCGCTTTGGATCGGCGTGATCCTCTTGTCCGTGGTGGCGCTCGCGATGAAGATCACGGCCCTGGTCGTCGTTGCCCGGACGGGTGCCGGTTTTGTTAAGGGTGATGCTTCCGCGGTGGCGGGCACGTGGATCCTCGAGGAGCTCCGGGGTTCGGGTCCTGAGCAGGCGACCTCCGGCGAGAGGACCGAGGTCGCGGCGACCCTGCTAGCGCTCGCCGCCTCCGATGTGCAGACCCTTCGACTGATACTCTCTCCATCGACGGTCACACTCTTTCTGGACGACGGCCCCGCTCTGGGTTTCAGCGAATCTCCTGGCGCCACTCAACGAAGTCATAACGGAACCAGGGTCAGGGCTATGGGATTTGTCGAAGATGAACGGGTGCGCCTGGTGACAGAGGTCACAGGTGGGTCGTCACTCGAAGAGCAGTATGATCTACAGGTCGCGACCGGAAGGCTCGAACGCCGTACACGAGTCGAGGTACCCGGCGAGCGGCTGACTGTCGAATCCGCACGGGTTTTTCGGCGGGCCTGAGCACATGAACAAACCACCTTGGGGCACCATGAGAACAAAACTGGTTACGGTCCTTTTTCTGACCCTCTGCGCACACGCTTCCCTCGGAGCACAGGAGACTCGACCCGATGACGTCTCATCAATCGACGGAATCATCCGAGCCTACTACGAGATCGTTTCTGGGCCGGAGGGCGAGGCCCCCGATGCAGCGCGCGATCGGAGTATCCACCATCCCGACGCGTGGGTCGCGCTCGCAGCCATGAACGCGGAGGGACAGCCTGTGGTGAATGTGATCACCCTGGACGAGTACCACGGAGAGGGACGCCCACGATCCGAGGGGTTTTGGGAATGGGAAACCGATCGAGTGGTTAGCCGCTCTGGAAACATGGTGCACGTCTGGAGTAGTTACGCCTCTGCACGAACCAAAGGCGGCGAGCCCTACACGGGCGGGGTTAACAGCATCACTCTGTTTCACGACGGCACGCGCTGGTGGGTCATGGGTTGGATGTTCGACTCGGCGGTCGGCTGAACGGACTGGGTTGAGCGCGGCAGGCCCCATTCGTAAAGATGCCTTACCGCCCCTAACGTCAGGCATCATCGCCTTTCGAACAAAGAGCGGGGCGCGACTGAAACAGGGTCATGTGCTCTGAACTCGGCTGTCAGGGACTCTGGCGACCCAGCGATTCCAGTGCATCCGCCCATTCGGCCAAATCTTGTCGACCTTTTGGCGAAAGGTCGTAGTGGCCTGTCCGCACGCGCTCGAACCATCCGTAGTGATTGTCCCTCAGAATGGGGCCGGCACGCTCGACGTCCGCTCGCTCCCGGATCACGCTCAGTTTCAATCCGTCCTCTGCAGCCAGCTCCCGAGCGCACCTCAGGGCATCTTGGCGATAGGCGGTCAGCCGCTTGCGAGACGGTGATCCTCCGGCCTCTGGGTCGCCGACTCGTTCTGCGAACTCCTTGAGCAGTCGATCTCGGCGACCTGCATTAGCCCTTGGTTGGTAGGGTGCCGGGTCGAGGACGGGAACGACCTGGCCCCTACTCGAGACGGTCAACAGGCCCAAGCCGAGGCGCCGGAGGAGGCTGGTCACCTGTTTCCTCTTGGTGCGCCACGTTGCGCTCTGTCCCTTCCCAATTCGGAAGGCGACGTAGACTTCATCCGAAGCCTGAAGCCGATCGGTGGCCTGAAGGAGCAAGACAAGATTAAGCCTCTCCTTCAATTCGACGACGACGGGCCCTTCATTACCCCGTACCGCGACGATGTCGCACGCACCGATCTCGCCCTTCACCTCATAGCCCTGGGCCTCGAGGAACCGCTTGATTGGCTCGTAGAGGTCGACCTCAGCCACGGTGTTTCCGGATCAGCTCTCGTCCTCCCGAAGCGTTTTGACCCTCTGGACACCCACTACCTCGTCGAGGGATCTGGGCGACTTGAAATGCGCGTGCAGAGCGATCGCTGTCTGCGACATCGGGGGGTTCTCCTCGTGCTGCATCAGATTGAACCGCGTCGAGGGCACGATCGTCGGACAGGTCTGTGGTCGCAAGCATGTTGATTCGCTTGTGATGGTGTGGCTCAAACGGCACAAGCGCCCGATCCAGTCGATCCTTCTTCGAGATGCCCAGCCTGAAGGCCTATGAAGACGACCAGCCGAAATCTGACGACACTTCGGAAGCTGTTCGCGAAGACAGCGGGATGAGAGTCGGAAGCCGGGATGTCTCCTCCCACGGGCTGCGTCGCCGCTCTGGGTCTCGCCCTCCCGTCGTATCCTGACCTTCAAAGCCGAGATCTGCAGGGATGACGGCGACCCGCCTGCTGGGTCGACATCGGTGGCGTCGAGGGTTACAGGTACGCCGATATCATCGAGGCCAACTTTGGTGGCTGGAACGGGGTCCGCCTCAGTCGCCTGAGGCGGGGGCAGGTCTGGGGCGGTCAAGTCCCTTGTCGGGCTGCTTCCTGTCTGCATCTTTCCGCGTCGAATATGCCCGGTCCACGGGCCGGACTGGGTGGAGAGCGATATGGTCGGTGCTGGAGCGCGGAGACGTGGGCAGAGCTTTGCGCTCTCCGTTCTTTTGCTCGGACTCCCGATCGCAGCTTCGGCCCAGGCCACGCGAGCTGCCCCGAGCGACCAGATCCCAGCTTATCGTATCGCGGAGGGTGCCTCCGAGCCGGTGAATATCGATGGCCGTCTATCGGAGGCCTTCTGGTCACTCGCGGTGCCGATCGAGGGTTTTCGCCAGAAGGACCCCGAAGAGGGTGAGGCCGCCACAGAGCGCACCGAGGTCAGGATCGCCTATGACGCGGACGCCCTCTACATCGGTGTGATGGCGTTTGACCGGAGTCCGGACGACGTCGTCGCCCGGGTCATGCAACGGGACAAGATATTCGAGGTCGATGGCTTCGGGCAGAATGGCCTGGAAGCGGCGGGCGACGATGCTGTCGCGATCCTTCTTGATCCATTCCATGACCACCGGAGCGGCGTGATTTTCGCCACGAATCCAAATGGGGCGGAGTTCGAAGCGCTAGTTACCGACGAAGGCAGCAACATCAACATCGACTGGCGAGGCGTGTGGGAAGTCTCGTCGACCCGGACTGCAGACGGGTGGAGTTCAGAGTTTGCGATCCCCTGGAGAACACTCCGCTATCCCGACGCAACAGTCGGGGAACCGTGGGGCATCAACGTCATGCGCGTGATCCGGCGCCGGAACGAGATGACGCTCTGGCAGGCGTGGGAACGAGAGGGCGGAGGGCTGACTCGCGTGAGCCGAGCTGGACACCTGACCGGACTTGCCGACCTGCCTCGACCGGGATTGAACGTCGAGGCCAAACCATACGGCCTGGCTGGTCGGACGCAGGAAGCTGACCATGCGGGTGTCATCGTTTCGTCCAGTGAGTTCTCCGCCGGCCTCGATCTGAAGTCAGAGCTTCGGCCAGGGCTCCTGCTCGATCTCACGGTGAATACCGACTTTGCTCAGGTCGAGGTCGACGACGCGCAGGTCAACCTGACACGCTTCAACCTCTTCTTCCCGGAGAAGCGCGACTTCTTCCTGGAGAACTCAGGAATTTTTGACTTCGGTATCCCGGGGAATCCGCTCGAGCCACCGGCCTACCAGATGTTCTTCAGTCGCCAGATCGGCATCTCGGAGGATGGCGAAGTACCACTTCTCGGAGGAGCGAGGCTCACAGGTCGAGTGGGTGGGCAGACGATCGGCTTCATGACTGCGGCGACGGACAAACTTCCCGCGATGGGTGATGCCCAAGCGATCGATCGGGAGGTCTTCTCGGTTGCACGGGTGAAGCGTGATGTCGGGGAGAGCAACTACATCGGGGGCATGGTGGTCGATCGTCGTGGGAACTCGGAGACCAGCACGAGTGCGGGCGTCGACGGACAATTCATGGTCGGGGAGGCGTGGATCTGGGACGGGTTTGTGTCACGGAGCTTTACCGAAGGACCGGGCGGCGACGACATCAGCTACCGCGTTGGGTACAACTACAACGGTGACAAGTGGGGGTCTTTCTTCAACCACTATGGCATCGGGGCTGAATCGGAGGCTGCCGCTGGCTTCATCACCCGGACGGACTACAGGAATACCGAGCTGTGGGGTGGCTACACGTTCCGACCGTCACTTTTGGGTCTTCGGGAGATCCAGATCTACTCCGGCGGAAAGTATGCCAGCTCGATGACTGACAATCGACTCCAGGACTGGCAGACAGGCTTCTGGATCGCCCCTGTCTGGGAATCTTCGGACAACGTCAGTGTGTTCGTGAACGCGGCCGAAACGGTCGTCGACGAGTCGTTCAAGCTGTCCGATGATGTCGAGGTTCCCGTGGGGCGCTATCGGAACGATCACATCGGGTGGTTCGGTGGATCCAGCCGCGCCCGCGCGTTGAGCGCGAGCGTGAACGGCATGTTGTCGAACTTCTACGGAGGCACGCTCACGAGTGCCGGCGTCAGAGTGACTGCCTCCATTTCGCCGCAGCTCTCAGTCGAACCAGGCTTCCAACACAATGTCGTGGACGTCCCGGCGGGTGACTTCTCCGCCGACATCACGTCGCTCCGCGTCTCGTACTCGTTCTCGACGAAGATGTCCGCGAATGCACTGCTTCAATACAACAGTCTGGCTCGGGATTTCTCGACGAACATTCGCTTCAACTTTATCCATCACCCGGGCAGCGATCTCTTCATTGTCTTCACTGAGAACCGAGGCGACGACAACGGCCTGTGGAATCTCTCGGATCGCGGACTAGTAATGAAAGTGACATATCTGTTGAGGCTGTAGCTGGACCTGGACGGATCGTCCGAGTGTTGGCGCAGCGGGTCGCGATCGCCCTCATCAAGGATGATGAGCCTCATCGACTGAGGCGCATTTCGGATGATCTCGTCATCCTGGTGATCTGGAAGAAATAGCGGGCGAGATTCGCGAACCGACCCTATGCGTCCCACTTTCTGGTCCTGAATCTGGACCGCCCGTGGGATCGGCGTGGGTTCGCTACTGCTGGCCTTGGAGGCCTCATGAAACGCTTCGCTCTCCTGACACTTGCTGCTGCACTGATGCTTCCCGCACCCGCGGTCTCGCAGGACACGTCTGCTGCCGTGGAGAAAGCCCTCTCCGCGTTACCCGCACGGGCCCGCGAAGAGGCGACGGTCATCCGCTGGAACGCGGACAACACGTACGAGACGCTCAAGGAAGGGACCAACCCGATGGTTTGCTACGATCGCTCGGGTGAGGGTCGACGCGCACCGTTCGACGTACAGTGCACGAGCCTGATGAATCTAGACCGGGTCAAGCAGAACCGTGAGTTTCGCGCCACGGCTGCGGACCGGGCTGCTGAATCCGCCATGGTGGCGGCTGCCGATGCCAACGGCACGCGTAAAGAGGTCGAATATGGATCCATCTGGATTGCGATGCGCGGTGATGATCAGGCCAGTGCCCGGACGCACACCACGATCGCGGTCCCCGGCGCCACCACGGCTTCGACAGGATTCCCGGAGAATGGTCGCGGCGGTGGTGCATACATCATGGGCGCGGGCACGGCAGCCGCTCACCTCATGACGCCGGGTAACTGATCCCGACGTGACCTCAGGCCGCTTTTACCCTGACGGCACGATTCGTCTCGGCCATGCTCCTCCTCGATTCCGGCCCCCGCAACGTCCCCGGTTTCATCTTGGAAGGTGATGCGCGGACCTGATCATATTCCCCCCAGACTTGCCCGCGGCGGAGTGCCGAATCAGACTCCTCGGCCATCTACTCATTTTGCAGCGTCGTGGGAGCCAGGGCCATGAAGTCGTTCTTGAGCATCGTTGGGACAGCGTTCGGTCTGGGTCTGCTCACGGGGTGTGCTGCCGGCCCGGGTGAAGACTCTGCCGACGGCCAGGGCATCGAGCTCATCGGCTGGTCGGCGCAGATGGCCGTTCGAGATGACTGGCTCACAAAGCGTCATGAGATGCTGCTCCCGATGATGCGCCGCCATGGCATCGACATGTGGATCGTGGTGAATGAGGAATTCCATGACGATCCGCTCACCGAGTATGTCGCTCCGGCCCGGCCCTATACCGGTCGTAGGGATGTGTTCGTGTTTGTCGACGCGGGAGACGATGGGCTACGTAAGATTGCGGCGACGGGATACTGGGAAGAGACGGTCGCGCGGTTCTTCGAGTCCCCGATCGATCCGCGACCGGCGGCGGAGGTGCTTCGCGAACTGTACGACATGTACGAGCCCGATGTGATCGGTCTCGGGATCGGGGGGAGTCGAGGAATGACTCGAAGTCTCACTTGGGACAGCTACGACTTCCTGGCAGAGGCGATGGGGGCGGACGCCGAGCGTCGATTCTCGAGTGCGGAGGCGCTGATTGATGAGTTTCTCGCGACGAGGATTCCCGAGGAGTGGGCGCACTACGAGCGACTCGTCGCACTGACCGAGTATGTGACCAAGCGAGCTCTTTCGAATGAGGCGATCACGCCAGGGGTGACGACCGTCGGCGACGTGCGACGTTTCATGTACGATGAACTGTGGGGGCATGGGGTCGGCACCTGGTTTCAGCCTGATCTCCGAGTCCAGCGCCAGGGCATGGCGGAGGTCGGGTCCAGAGGGTTTCTCGCGGTTGCTCTCGAAGACATCGTGATCGAACCGGGAGACCTCGTGCATGTCGATTTCGGCATATCGTACATGGGCCTCGATAGTGACTGGCAGAAAATGGCCTACGTGCTTCGACCAGGTGAGTCCGGTGCACCCGACGGATTGAAGGCGGCTCTGGCCAACACCAACGCGCTGCAGGACGCACTCATGCTGCGCGCCTCCCGCCCAGGACGTACCGCCGGGGAAGCGTATCGTGAGACGATGGCTGAGATGGATGAGCAGGGGATCACGGCGCAGATCTACTCCCATCCCCTCGGCAACCACGGGCACGGCGTAGGGCCCAGTATCGACTTCAGGAGTGCGGACCAGGCAGACGCCACCGGCCGCACCCTGGTCGAAGGGGCTTACATATCGATCGAGCTCAACACGAAGACAGCCGTACCTGAATGGGGCGGTCAGGACGTCTATGTGATGCAGGAGGACCCGGCCTATCTGACCAACGAGGGGTGGCGCTTCTTCCGACCCAGGCAGGAGATGTTCTACCTGGTTCGCTAGGTGGTGCAGAGAGTGAACTAGTGTTCTGGCTTCAGCCTCTTCGAGGGTCTCCTTGAGACCCTGCAACCGCGTGAGAACCAAGTCGTTCTATAATGTTTTTCATCTGTGTCGTACAACATTTTTCCTGCACAATCGCAAGAAGCTTCCCGCCAATCAGGGCCGAGACATGAAGAAAACTTTTGTCGTTGTTGCGTGTGCCATGGCGCTATGGATCCCGATGGCCGCCTCGAGTCAGACGGTTACGTCCACGCTCGAGGGGCTTTTCGAAGTAACGAAGGGCAATATCATAGCCAGCGCTCAAATGCTGGATGAAGACATGTACGCGTTCCGCCCGGTGGATGAAGTCCGCTCGATGGGCGAGATCTTCGCGCACATTGCTGGTGCCCAGTACTCGTTTTGCTCAGCGGCGTCCGGCGAGTCGAGTCCGAACTCGGAGAACTTCGAGGAGACTCGCACTACCAAGGCACAGATTCTTGATGCGCTCGAGGGCGGCTTCGCCTACTGCGATGAGGTGTTCAGCCACACCGTGGATGCGGACGGGGCCAACAGTGTTTCGTTTTTCACTGGCCCGAACACGGTGTTCGGTGTGCTCGCGTTCAACTCGGCACACAACTACGAGCACTACGGCAACCTGGTCACGTACATGCGTCTGAACGGCATCACTCCGCCGTCGTCGATGCAGTAATCGAGGTACTCGGCGCGCGAACCACGCGCCCGGCAGATAGCATTGCGAAAGCGCGGCCCGCCATGATCGGTGGGTCGCGCTTTCGTCATTTCAAATACGACGAGCGCCGCCTAGTCGTCGCCCTCGGCGACACCGAGACGATTGTGGCGAGCCGAGCGGGGTCGCTGGTGAAGGCAGTGATGAAGTGGCCGGACCAGAATGTGCGGTCAGTATTGGCCGATTTTTCTTCCGTGTTTATGTTTTGGCTCTCGTGATCAAGCGTTCACATTTCCCCGCCGAGCGCGCCGAAATGTTCTCCGCTCCACCCGATGTTGAAGTGACGGAAGCTCCATGGCAGGAGCACGCGGTCGTGAGAGCGCTGACCGTCGTCACGTTGCTGTATCTCTTCCTGGTCGGCGTAAACGGACTTGGATCCGGCTTCCGCGCCTTGGGCGAGGGGGTACTTGAGTCGTTCTTCGCTGCGACGGAGAATCCGTTCATCGGACTCATGGTGGGTATCCTCGCGACCACGCTGGTTCAGAGTTCATCGGTGACGACCTCGATGATCGTCGGTCTCGTGGCCGCACCGCTGAATCCGATTCCGATCGCGAACGCCGTGCCAATGATCATGGGTGCGAACATCGGGACCACGGTGACCAACACGCTGGCGTCGATGGCTCACATGGGGCGGAAGGAAGAGTTCCGGCGTGCGTTCGCGGTCGCGACAGTGCACGACTTCTTCAACTATTTCGCGGTTCTCGTGCTGTTGCCGCTCGAGATCATGACGGGTGTTCTGCGAAAAACAGCGACGGCCCTCGCAGGCTTCCTGGGTGGTTTCGGTGGGGCCGACTACGACAGCCCGATCAAGCTTGCGATCAAGGCAGGAGGGGCACCCATCGAGGGCGCCCTCGCGATGTTGCTGCCTTCCGAGCGCTTGGTCGCTGTCGGGTACATTGTGGTCAGCGCGTTGATGATCTTCCTGACGCTCGTGAGCATCGTAAAGGTCATGCGCTCGAGTATGCAGACGAAGATGGAGGCGCTCGTTTCTCGGGCCCTCGCCAAGAGCGCAGTGATCGCGATCATCGTCGGTGCCATCGCCACGGTCATGGTTCAGTCGAGCTCGATCACGACCTCGCTTATGGTGCCCCTCGCCGGCGCCGGGGTGCTTACCCTACGCCAGGCGTTTCCGGTAACCCTGGGTGCGAACCTCGGCACCACGGTCACCGCGCTTCTGGCAGCAATGGCCGTTACCGATACGAACGCACAGGCCGGCCTGACGATCGCCCTCGTGCACCTGCTCTTCAATCTTGCGGGCACGGCGTTGATCTATCCGTTTGAGCCCATTCGCAATATCCCGCTGCGAGCCGCGTCCGGCCTCGCCGATATCGCAGCCGAATCGAAGAGATGGGCCGTCATCTACGTGGTTGGTCTTTTCTACGGTATTCCCGTGTTGTTTGCGGTCCTCAACGAGTTGCTCACATAGGAGTCAGGGATGTTTAAGGAGCTTTTGGGCCTACTCAAGTCGAGCAATGCCATTGCCTTGATGGGCGCGGACTTCAGCAGGATGCTCAAGATCTCGCACGAGATCACGCTCGCGGCGGGTCAAAATTTCTTCAGCGAGGAGGGAGGCGAAGGGCGCGAGGAAATTCGGAAGCGGGACATCGCGATCAACAAGCTGGAGCGTGGAGTTCGCAAGCAGGTGATCGCGCATCTGACGTTGTCGCCGTCACCGGGAGAGGTGCCGTACTGCCTGCTACTCATGAGCATCGTGAAAGACGTCGAGCGGATCGGGGACTATGCGAAGAATCTTGCTGAGGTCCGCGGAGAGGGAGGGGCACCAGTCCCCGCCGATGAGATTGGGACTGAGCTTAGGGACATCCGCCGGATCGTGGAGGGGACCTTTGCCCGGGTCGATGAGGTCTTTGTGTCCTCGGACGCTGAGGTCGCGAATGCACTCATCGAAGAAGGCCGTACCGTGACTCGGCGCTGTGATGCTCTGCTCGGAAAGGTCGCTTGCAGCGACTACGACGCTGCCACGGCGACGTCCGTCGTCCTGGGTGCTCGTTATTACAAGCGGATCGGAGCGCACCTGCTCAACGTGCTGTCCGGCGTGGTGATGCCGCTTCACAAGCTGGACTACCACGACGAGCCATAGCGAAGCCCCCCTCCTGCTCAGTTCGACTCGAAGGCAGACGTCGGCATGTTCGGGATGATCCGGACGGCGTTCTCGTAGTAAAGCGCGCGGAGCGTCTCTTCCGAGAGATCCATCCCATACAGCTTCCAGAAGGCGTGGTAGCCGCGGTAGTAGTCGAAGTACTCGTCCGCGGTCTCGAAGACCCGCCAGTAGTAGGGGTACTCGTCGGGCTGAAACGAGTCCTTACCGAAGAGGATACGGTCGCGATACTTGTCGAAGAACTCACGAGCGAAGCGCGGCTGCCGGCCCAGGTCGTACAGAACGGCACCCACTTCCGCGAGAACGTTTGGGTTTCGGTCGAAAATATCGCCGAGCTGCCCCAGGTCGTGCGTGTGCCATCCCATGTGGGCCAGGATCCACGTGGTGTTGGGGTGCTTCTCCAGCATTCGATTCCGTTCGGCCATGAGGTCGTCGAATGCGGGGAACTGCGCTGGGTCGTTGAAGCGGCGACGCTCGAACAGCGCCATCTCTAGCCAGCGCTCATTGGAGTAGTCGAGAGGCTCAAAGAACTCCGGAGGATCGGCTGTGTGAACGAACACAGGTATTCCGAGACGCCCCGCCGTCTCCCAGACGATTTCCAGCTCCGGGTCATCCATCTCGAGCCGAGCGCCGTCGGCTTTCCGAGTCGTGAGACCAAACCCCTTCTGGATTTCTCCGATGCCAACCGCTCCAGACTCGACATCGCGCTCGAGCTGCGCAGCGATTTGGGCGCCGGATCCGGGTCCGACATCGTTGAGATCGACCGAGGCGAAGAAGACGAACCGATCTGTGTAGCCGGCCATCCGGACCGCTTCGATCTGTGACGTCAGCCGTTCACCCGAGCTGGGCCTCGCCTGAACCATCACACCGATATTCAAGCGATCCATGGCTTCGATGACGCGAGCGATGTTCTCCGGGTTGTCGAGCGTCGGCGGGTGTCCGTGGATGTCCACGACAGGGAACCGCGCACGAGGGATTTCATGCTCCGGCACCACGAGCGTCGACTGCGGTTTATACTCGAGAATGGTCGGGGGAGGAATCGTCGGCTGACGGTCCTGGCCCGGACGCTGCTGTGCATCGCACGCGGTGGGTGTGATAGCGATCACGAGCAGGAGAACAGCTCTTGCTGCGGGAGTGGAGACACGCATGGAAATTCCTGTATAGGTTGGATCGCGCCAAGCTGGGGCGCGCCCGGGGTGCTCTACAGGAGCACCACGTGGCGGCCCTGTCCACACGCGGCGATCTTCTCCGCGCCGTCGCGCGGCGATTTTGGAAGCATCGCCCATTCGAGGGACCAGCAATTCCTTTCAAGGAGTGTCGAAATGAAGAAGCGTGTGCCCGTGTGGGTCGGAATTTTCTTGATCATGGCGGGTCTCGCGACCCCCGCGGTCGTCTCGGCCCAAGATGGTGAAGAAGTCGACGAGGCGACGGAGCTCCTGAAGGAAGGGCTGCCGCTTACTCCAGGCCGCACGCTTTCCGAGACGTTCACCGAGGGATCGTGGATCTCTCTCGATGTGAGCCCTGACGGTCAGACGATCGTCTTCGATCTCCTAGGTGATCTCTACACGATGCCTTTTGCGGGGGGCACCGCGACGTCCCTCACGCAGGGCATGGCCTTTGACGGTCAGCCTCGCTTCAGCCCCGACGGACAAACGGTGGCGTTCATCAGCGATAGGAGTGGCGGCGACGGGTTGTGGACCATTTCTGTCGACAAGGCCGACACGGTCCGGGTCACGAAGGGAAACAACTCGGCCTACCAGTCCCCTGAGTGGACTCCGGACGGTGATTACATCCTTGCCACAAAGCAGAATCCCGGGCAGGGAAAGATGTGGATGTACCACCGGAAGGGGGGTGGGGGAGCGCAGCTGATCGAGGAACCCGAGAACGCTCGGACTACGGGTGCGGCTTTCGGTCCGGATGAGAGGTACATCTGGCATTCTCGCCGGACGGGTACCTGGACCTACAACTCTCCCGGCGCGGACTATCAGCTGTGGGTCTACGATCGCGAGACGGGTGAGAGCTCCTCCCGGTCGGGTCGTTACGGGGGCGCGTTTCGCCCGACCCTGTCACCGGACGGACAATGGCTCGTTTACGGAAGTCGACATGTTTCCGAGACTGGCCTTCGGATCCGCGACATGGAGACCGGCGACGAGCGATGGCTGGCGTTCCCGGTTCAGAGAGACGAGCAGGAATCACGGGCAGCGCGGGACGCGTACCCGGGGATGAGCTTTACGCCCGACTCCCGTGAGGTCGTTGCGTTCTACGGGGGTCACATTTGGCGTGTCCCCCTCGACGGATCTGCGCCGATCGAGATTCCGTTCCGAGTGAATGCCGAGGTGCCGATGGGGCCGGAGGTCGACTTCGACTACCCCATCGAAGACACACCCACGTTCGTTGCCAAGCAGATTCGTGACGTGGCACCATCGCCGGACGGCAAGCGCCTCGCGATCACTGTGATGGGCGATCTCTATGTCACGAACGCACGCGGTGGCGATGTCGTACGGATCGATGACGGCGGATCAATGTCTGCAATGCCCGCATGGTCCCCCGATGGTGAGCGCCTCGTCTTTACGACGTACTCGGACGAGTCTGGTGGACATCTGCACTCTGTCCGCGGGAACGGGAACGACCTGACCCAGCTGACCACGACCGATGCTTTCTATACGCAGGCTGTCTGGTCGCCGGATGGCTCACGGATCCTCGCGATCCGAGGGCCGGGCCGGGCGTACGAAGAGGCGCTGACCCAGGGTGTGCCTCGCGGGGCCGTCGACCTCGTGGCGCTGCCTTCGTCGGGTGGGGATGCGACCGTGATTACATCTGTCGCCGGTCTGGCCAGGCCCCATTTTACCACCGATTCCGACCGGATCTATGCCTTCCAGGGAGGCACGGGCCTGATCTCAATGCGCTGGGATGGCACCGATCGAGAGGAGCACGTACAGGTTCGAGGCGGTACGCCGCCGGGTGGCAGTGGGCCGGGTGCAGCGGCAGGACTGATTCTCATGGCGCCGGTTGGTGACCAGGCGCTGGCCCAGGTCGGAAACCAGCTCTACACGGTGACGGTGCCCCGTGGGCTGGGCGGCGAGGCCCCGACGATCTCTGTCGGAAATCCCGACGACGCGTCTTTTCCTGCCTCGCAGCTGACCGACATCGGGGCCCAGTTTCCCGCCTGGAGCAGCGACGGCGGTTCGGTCCACTGGGCGCTGGGGAACGCCTACTTCGTCTACGATCTCGGCGCGTCGCAGGTGTTCGCGGACAGTGTGGACGCGGCAGACGACTCCGACGGCGAGGGAGACGAAGAGCCGGGGGAAGATGAGACGGACGACGATGACGCGACGTACAGACCCACGGAGGCTCGCATCCGCATCGAGGTGGAGCGGGATATCCCGTCTGGTGTCATCGCGCTGACCGGCGCGCGGATCATCACGATGAATGGCGATGAGATCTTCGAGCGCGGCGACATCGTGATTCGGGACAATCGAATCGAGGCAGTCGGGCCTTCAGGGAGTATCACTATCCCCGGTGGTGCCGAGACGATGGACATGGCAGGAGCGACCATCGTTCCGGGGTTCGTAGATACCCACGCGCATCTACGGGCGTCCTTCAACGTCCATCGGGCGCAGCCATGGTCCTACGCAGCGAATCTGGCCTACGGCGTGACCACTGCCCGCGATCCCCAGACCGGGTCGAGTGACGTCCTTTCCTATGAGGACATGATTCGAGCCGGGACCATGCTTGGACCGCGCATCTACAGCACTGGTCAGGGCGTGTTCTCCGGTGAGCTGATCGGGAGCCTCGACGAGGCACGTGACGTGCTCAGTCGCTACTCCGACTATTTCGACACGAAGACGATCAAGATGTACGGCGCTGGCAATCGGGAGGTGCGGCAATGGATCATCCAGGCTGCCCGCGAGCTCGAGCTGATGCCGACGACCGAGGGAAGTCTCGACCTTCGTCTCAACATGACGATGGCCCAGGATGGGTACTCGGGGACCGAGCACAATCTGCCGGGAGTCCCGCTGTTCAACGACGTCACGCAGCTGGTTGCTCAGTCGAACATGGCTACGACGCCGACGATCGTCGTGACCTACGGCGGACCGTGGGGCGAGAACTACTTCTACACGACGACCGACGTACTGAGAGATCAGAAGCTGGCGACCTTCACCCCGTTCGAAGAGATCTACTCGAAGGCGGCGCGCAGGGCCGGTGGGCCGGGGTGGTTCGATGAGAGCCAGTACATCCATAAGGAGATCTCCGACTTCATCGATGACGTGGTAGAGGCAGGTGGGCGGGCCGGCGTCGGGAGTCACGGGCAGCTACAGGGGCTCGGCTATCATTGGGAGCTCTGGCTGGTGGGTTCGTCGGACAGAATGACGAACCACGAGGCCCTTCAGATCGCAACGATCATCGGAGCCGATGCGTTGGGCCTCGACAACGACGTCGGGTCCCTCGAAGTCGGAAAAATGGCGGACCTCGTCGTGCTCGACAGGAATCCACTCAATGATCTGCGGAACACGAACACGGTCCGCTTCGTCATGAAGAATGGGCGTCTCTTTGAGGGTGATTCTCTCGCTGAGCGCTGGCCGGAACAGGGCCCCGCCGCGGGCCTGTACTGGCAGAATGACGGAGCTATGCCGACTCGTACGACCGGTGGCAACGACTGATGAAGCCACTCGCCGGCGTCCGTGTCTGTGACGTCACCCAGAACCTCGCTGGCCCGTTCTGTGCGCAGATCCTTGCAGATCTGGGCGCGACGGTGATAAAGGTCGAGCCGCCGGGCGGCGATCTGGGGAGGACCTGGGGGCCGCCGTTCTGGGGAGGGGATAGCACGCTCTTTTTAAGTGCTAATCGAGGCAAGCGCAGCATCATTCTCGACCTCAAGCAGTCGGAGGGCATGGCTGTCCTGGGGAGACTCGCCGAGAGTTGCGATGTCTTCGTCCAGGCTTCACGCCCCCAAACGGCTGAACGACTGGGCATCGACTACGCGTCGGTCCGAGCGTGGCGCGAGGACGTGATCCATCTGTCGATCAGCGCGTATGGTCAGGACGGCCCGATGAGCGAACAGCCTGGCTATGACCCGCTCATGCAGGCGTATGCAGGGATTATTTCGGTCACCGGGCAGCCGGGCGGCCCTCCGACCCGGGTCGGTGGGTCGGTGGTCGACTTTGGGACGGGCATGTGGGGAGCGATCGCCGTCTTGGCAGCACTGCGCGAACGGGATGCGACGGGGCAGGGGGCCTCGGTTGAGGCGTCGCTCATGGACACGTCACTTGCCTGGGTCTCCTATCACATGATGGGCTATCTCGCGACCGGCGAGGTCCCAGGACCCATGGGTTCCAGCCTAGGTGCGATTGCGCCGTATCGTGCCTTCCAGACGACAGATGGACATGTGATGATCGCGTCGGGGAATGACCCAATCTTCGGACGACTCTGCCTGGCGCTGGATCTGCCGGACCTTGCAGCTGACAAGCGTTTCACGTCGAATCCTCGGCGAGTCGAGTCTCGCGAAGTACTCGACCCGCTTGTTGAGGCTCGCACACGAGCCTACTCGACCGAAGAACTGCTCTCGTTGCTGCGCGAGCACTCCGTACCAGCGTCTGCGATTCAGTCGATCGCCGATGTGGTGGAAGACGAGCAGGTCCTGGCGGCAGGAATGGTGCCCATTGTGCCAAACGAGCGAGCCGAGGGGTATCGAGATGTCTCTCTTCCTGTGCGCCTCAACGACGAGCGCCCGAGAGGCGAACATCCGCCGCCACGGTCAGGTGAGCACACGAATGAGGTGCTAGCTGAGCTTGGCTTCACTACTGACGAGGTCGAGCGTCTCCGCGCCGATGGTGCCGTAGAAGCTGCGGGGTAGCGGAGTCATGGCCCTGGAACGAGAGCGATCCGGAAGCCGATAAATGGTCGGCGCGCTCCCGGGTCTGCACCGCCTCGGTTCGCCGCGCGGATGTGCTGCTCAGGGTCTCCGAACGATCCGCCCCGCATGACCCATAGTGCCTCCGCCCCGAGGGCCGCCCCGTCGTCACTCGTCGTGAACGGATACGCTTGATACGGACTGCGAGTCCACTCCCAGACGTTACCAGCGAGATCTGAGATCGGATAAGCGCACTCCGGGCACGGGAACGTCCCTACGCGCGCTGTGCTTCTCGTCCGGAACTGGGCTCGATCTGCCCGTGGCTCGCTGCCCCACGGGAAGATCCTCGCGTCCGTGCCCCGGGCGGCCTTCTCCCATTGCGCCTCATCGGGGAGATCGACTCGCCAGCCCTCTCCCAGCAGTCGCGTGAGCGGCTCGGGCACGCCGCTCGAAGCCCGCAGTGCCTGGTCGAGCCATCGTGCGTAGGCCACGGCGTCCGTCCACGAGACGTTTGTCACCGGATAGTCTGGTGAGACCCGAAGCGCCGCCGGGTCGACAACCGTGTGTCCTGAAGCCTGGACGAAGGCACGATACTGGGCTCCCGTGACCTCGAAGCGGGCAACGTAGTACGTCGGGAGGTGCACGATTCCCTGGACTCTGCCTTCGCCCCACCACTCGACGTCGAAGGCGAGCGAGTCGACTCCTGGATGGCTTCCCATTGTAAATGTGCCTTCGGGAATCGCGACGAAGCCGGCCAGATCGTCCGCCGGGAGATGCCACAGGTCAGCCCGGAAGCCGTCCCGGACATCGGCACTCGCATTGGAGGGCGCGACGGTTGCCCTCTCCTTGTCACTGGCTTCGGGAGCCAACTGAAGGGCGGTCCACGTGGCCCCGACAAGCAGTGCCGCCGCCGCCCCAACTCCCAACTGCGACTGGTTCACGGGGCGCCCGAGGTCGCATTGCATGCGAATGTCCACCCGTGGCTGCACGCTTTTACGTAGAGATCACCGTCGGACACCTCCATGAGGTTCAGCCCCCCCTCACGAAGGAGGAGCCGTAGATCCAGAGGTCGAGGAGACGCGGTGAGTTTCTCGACTGGTTCGAGAAGGTTGAGACACCCCGGTTGGAAGCGCAGCTCACATGCGCGGGCGAAATATTTGCTACCCAGCGCTGCGTCGGTCGCCGTCATGCCCCCATTGGAATAGTGGACACCGAGCTCGTTGCAGGCCCAGGCCGAATTGTCTCCGCAGTAGCTCGCCTCGATCTGAAGCAAGCGGTGGCACGCGTTGGGCTTCCCGTCTGCGCACGCTGTCTGCCAGAAAGGCAGCTGGTCCCCCGGGTGGGTGCCGTCTGCCTTCCCGCTCATCGCCATGACTCCGAAAAAGGCGATCCATATCCCGATGTGGGCCAGGTTCAGCTTCCGCAGGTGGGCGGGGTCTCCTCCGAATCCGACGAGGCCCGGGATTCTGATCCCGCGCCTATCGATGGACCGTACCGCCATGTCGATACCCCGCACGCTCAGGTTCAGCAGCGGGACGCACAGGAGCTTGTCGTAAAACGTCGGAGCCCCCGCGCTCGCGAGAACGGTGTACAGGGCGAAAACGCCAACACCATAGAGCGCGCCGAACACCGTCTTACCGAGCGGGGTTCGTGGCGACGTAGATGGGTCCGTGATCAGCAGGTGCAGCCCAAGAAAGACCGCGGCCGGAATCTCCGAATCGACGAAATACGGCACTCCGGCCCAGGCCGAGTAGGCCGCACTCAGCCCGAACAGCACGGCTGCGGCTGTGCCTGCCACGAGCGTGATCGAGAAGAAGTACATGACCACGAGGCCCATCATGAACAAAAATGTGTAGATATCCGGGGCTAGGGTCAGCGTCGATGCGATCTCTTGCCCCCAAGTGAGATCCGTCGTCCCGGTCGCGATCAGGGCCAGGGAAAACAGGCCCAGCGCGAAGGCTGATGGGTTGAAGATGTGGACCCGCCGGTCATCCCGAGTCCACTGCACGAATTCCTTTCCGAGGAATCCGACCGCAATCATCAGAAACTGCAGGTAAAACCAGTCGTCCTTGAACCACAGGAAGAGATTGATGCTCAGGATGATCGGGAATGGACCAAATCCGAGGGAGTAGCGCCGACCTCGAAGCCACGTGAGCACTATGTCGAAGCCGTAGGCGAACGTGAGCTGCGCCGCGATTAGCAGAGACATGTCGTACACGGGTCGCCAGTGCCAGCCCCAGTAGGTGAGCACCGCGACCTGAACGGCCGCCTGGATGTAGTGCTGCGATCGAAGCACTACATCAATGCCTGGCCTGGTCCCCGTCGTGTGCCCACGCACCAGCATTGCCGCCTGACCGAGAAGCAGAAGCGCGGCCGCGACATAGAACGACGCCAAGAGCGTGTCGTTACTCTGTACTCTCGCGGTGAGCGTGAGAAGCCCCAGAAGGACAGCCGCGATGGTCGGCCCCCATATGCCGACTGGGACTGAATCTCTTGCGGGAGGTTGTGTGTCTGACGACATCGGGCCGAGTCGAGCGGTACCGGGGGACCCACGGAGCGCGCGGGTGGACGGCGGAGAAGCTAGGTGAGGGGGCAGTGCCGAGAAAGCGTACGCGCGCGCGGTCGGCCATGTCGGACTTTCGGGCTCATCCGTACTTTGGTGTTCGCCTCATGGGATCAAACGGAGAAGCAGACGGATGAAGGTACGGCAAAGTTTTTCAGCTCTGGTGCTCGCCATCGGGGCGGCAACAGTGCTCGGCGCATGCTCCTCGGACTCAACACCGAGCGACTCCGGTGCGATGGCCTCGTCGGGCGGAGTCCCGACCTTTGCAGTAGATCCGTCGTGGCCGTTGGAGATGCCGAACGACTGGATTATGGGTGCTGTCACTGCGGTCTTCGTGGATGCGCAAGATCATGTCTGGGTCACGCATCTCCCCGAGACACTCACCCCTGAAGAGTTGTCAGCGGTGCAGGATCCGCCGATGGGTCTGTGCTGCCGACCCGCGCCCGTCGTTGTAGAGTTCGACCAGGATGGGAACGTCGTCCAGGGCTGGGGAGACCCGGCCACCCAAGACGTATCGGAGTTCCCCAGAAATGCCCACGGTCTCTTCGTCGACCACAATGACAACGTCTGGGTTGGCACCTATCGCCATCATCGGGTCATGAAGTTCACTCGCGATGGCGAGCTGCTCATGCAGATCGGGGAGTACGACGAGACCGGCGGCAGCAATGATCCTGATCTCCTCGGGGGGCCCGCAGGTATCTGGGTCGATCCTAACACGAACGAAGTCTTCATCGGAGACGGATACAGAAACCGGCGGGTCGTGGTCTATGACGCGGACACCGGTGAGTACAAGCGGCATTGGGGCGCGTACGGAGAAACCCCGGTTGACGACTACTCCTACGACTTCGGTGGAGCCGACCACGAGGCATCACCTCCCGAGCAGTTCTCCACGGTCCACGGGCTGACTGGCTCGAACGATGGGCTGATCTATGTCGCCGACCGACGAGGGAACCGGATCCAGGTCTTCCAGCAGAGTGGCGAGTTCGTCGCAGAGAAGATCATCGAGTCGAGCACCCTCGCCTCGGGGTCTGCGTTCGTAATTGCGCTCTCCCCCGATGCTGAACAGGAGTGGCTCTACCTGGCGGACGGCACCAACCACAAGGTCTGGGTCCTGCGGCGCTCGGACCTCGAAGTCGTTGGAGACTTCGGTCGTGGCGGCCGGCAGGTTGGGCAGTTCCTCCGGCCTCATGGCATGGGCATCGACTCGCACGGTAACCTTTACGTGGGCGAGGCCTCGACGGGACGCCGGGTGCAGAAATTCTCGGTGTCCGGTGGCTAGGGCTGGGCTGAGCCGAGCGACGCCGGAGCGACGCATGAGCAGAGCAATCAAGGTCCTGCTGGCGATTGGTGTCGTACTTGTGACGGCGCCACCGGCATCCGCTCAGTCGGCTGCCGACGTCGTTAATCGCATGATGACGGAGTACGCACGTCGCGCGGAGAACGTCGAGAACTACACCCTCGTTCAGGACGCGATGGGCTTCGAGACCGTGTCCTACTTCGTGAAGGAGGTCGACAACGGTCGTCCCGTATTTCGACTCCAGCGTACGTCCGCGAGCGGCATGGACATGGGTGGCAGCCCGGGCGAAGGCAGTCTCGATGAGATCTACTCGATGGGCGAGGAGCTTGCAGAGCGCGCAGCCTATCTCGGCGTTAGCAACGTCGACGACTACGACGTCCACGTGTTGGAGATCTCGGACTTCACCGGCATGGGTTTCGGCCAGAACGTGACGCCGGACTCGGAATTTACACCGACCAGTGGCATGATCTATTTGGATGTGGACACCTATGCCCCTCGCCGGCTTGAGTTCGACGGCGAGATGGCGAACGAGGATGGCGTGCATCCAGTTACGAGCACTGTAGATATGGGTGACTACCGCGAAGTCGAGAGCATGCTCGTTGCGTACCGGACCGTGGTTAGCATCGAAGGACTAGGCGCAGCGATCGATCCAGAGACTCGGGCTCAGTTCGAAGAGATGCAGAGAGAGCTGGAGAACATGCCTCCAGCCCAGCGCCAGATGGTCGAGTCGATGATGGCGGACCAGCTGGAGCAATTCCGAGCCATGATGGAGGGAGAGGACACGCCGATAACCGTCCAGATGCTTGTGCGTGAAGTCAGGGTCAACGAGGGGCCACCCTCGAACTGACGGACGCCTAGCGCGACCGAGGTCTGCGACGAGTTCCTTCAATGCCGCCTCTAGCGCGAAGATCGAAGTTTTCGGTGCCGGATACTGCTGTCGTGCGGCCTCGATCCGTCCTCTCGCGTGCGGTGGCCTCCAGGTGCTCGGCTCGTCCACGCGCACCCTCGGCACCGAACACGCCTAGCGCTCCCTTGATCGTATCGGCTGCTCGCTCCAGCGCATTCGCGTCATCTGCTTCAGCGCAGAATCAAAGGCCCGCTCGCGGTCCCCGAGGTGGGACAATGTCCGCCGCCGCTCAACGCAGCACCGATACTGCTGAGGAGGCCCCCGATACCGCCGCCATCTTTCTCTTCTGCGAACTCACCACCGTACTTGAACATCGCCATCATGGCGGCGGTCTGAGAGACAGGCCGAAGGTCACGGAAGGTCACGACGGGTCGACTGGTCTGAGGTGTGGACACGACCATGGTTGCGGGCCTCAGGTCCGAGAGCATCTCGGCGAGCGAAGCCTCCGAGGGTGCATCCGCAGGTGCAACAGCTCCGGTGGCGACTGCGGTCGACATGGCGGAGGTCGTTTCCGTCGTCGGCGTTGGGTCCACGAGTTCGATCAACTCGATGGCCTCGAAGTCGTTCTGAGCGATTCGATCCGCCTCGTCTTCTCCTGCGCCCGGATCCGCACCCGGCATGGTGAGAATCGAAAGAGCGAGAACGTGGGCCGATACTGAAACCCCGATTCCACCCCAGAACGCGCGCCGGTGGACCGTATTCCTCCGAGCTTTGTCGATCAAAAGTGCCTCCAGGCTCACACATCCCAGGTACCGCGGACCGATCGGCCGTCCGTGTCTATGAAGACGTCAGTTCTCGGCGAAGTTGCACGCCGCGCCAACCGTACTTATGCAAGTAACGCTAGTTGGACTCTGTTCGCCACTGCCCAATTCTGTTCTTTATCGAGGACGTCATTCTCGTGACCGAGGATGGCTTTGAGAACCTTTCGATCAATGCGCCTCGCACGGTCGAGGAGATCGAACGCATCATGGGAGTTCGCTGACGGACTTTCTCCTGTCGATCTCCGGCATTCTCAGCGTTCTGGTGCCAGTCACTGGATTGACGGCCATTCTGCCAATGCGCTTTGGCGGCAAGCCGTTCATCTAGACACTGTTCGCGGTGACGCGGGAAGATCGAGCGGACTGAGTCGCGAGGTCATCTTGCCGATGACAGCCGGCCGCGGCGATCCTTGGGGCTGATCGCGCGTCATCCGATGCGCTTGGACACTCTGGCACCTGAGATCATGAATCGAGCATCCCTGAGCACTTTTCTTGTCCTCGCCATCTTCGCAGCCCCGGTCGCCGCGCAGGACACGCACATGCAGAAGGCGCTGCGCGTACTCTCGACGACTCCGCTGATCGACGGCCACAATGATCTTCCGTGGGCAATCCGCAACAGCGAACTCGCCCCACATGATGTCGCGGCGGACGGGCACAATCTCCGCGAGACGACACCGTTTCACACGGATATCGATCGGCTCCGTGCCGGTCGCGTCGGCGGGCAGTTCTGGTCCGTCTATATCCCGTTTGAAGCTTCCGAAGAGGGCGCGGCCAAGGTCCAGCTCGAACAGATCGATATCGGGCTCCAGATCATCGACCGATATCCTGACGCATTTGAGCTCGCTCTGACTGCGTCGGATCTCGAGAGTGCATTCGGGCGCGGTCGGATTGCTTCGATGCTGGGAATGGAAGGCGGCCACGCGATCGAAAATTCACTCGGGTCGCTCCGGGCGTACTACGCGATGGGTGTCCGGTACATGACTCTGACGCACAACGGCACGCTCGACTGGGCCGATGCCTGTTGTGATGAGGCGAGGCACGGCGGTCTCAGTGAATTCGGTAAAGAGGTTGTGCGAGAGATGAATCGAATGGGCATGCTCGTCGATATTTCGCACACGTCACCCAAAACGATGAACGACGTCCTCGATGTTGCCGAGGCCCCTGTAATCTGGTCGCACGCTTCCGCTCGAGGCGTGCATGAGCATGCGCGGAACGTTCCGGATCAGGTGCTGCGCCGACTTCCTGAAAATGGCGGTGTCGTCATGATCACCTTCGTACCGCAGTTCCTCACGTCGAACGACCAAGCGACCATCGGGGATGTTGCAGACCACATCGAGCACGTCGTGAATCTCGCCGGCATCGATCATGTCGGCCTCGGATCCGACTACGATGGCATCGAGTCGACACCGGTCGGGCTCGAGGACGTATCGAAATTTCCTGTGCTCCTTGCCGAGCTGTCGCGCCGTGGCTGGAGTGAAGAGGACATGGCCAAAGTGGCTGGCGAAAACGTCCTGCGTGCGTGGCGTGAGGCTGAGACGGCGGCGCGGTTGCTTCAGCGTCAGCGGTCCCCTTCGACGAAGACCATCCAGGAGCTCGATGGCACGATCGGGCAAGATCGTTGAGCGCTCTGCGGTGTCCAGCCGACACCGAATACCCAGAATATTACCGGCCCTATGTCGACCTCGTCCCAAATAGTGACGTTCTAATGACGCTCCAGGAGCAACTCGGCGAGACGCTCGCAGCGCTCCAGGGTCTCTCCGAGGCTCAGGAGACCACGCCCTACGCTTCCGGAAAGTGGAATCTCCGCGAAGTAGTCGGCCACCTGATCGATACGGAGCGCGTGTTCGCATTTCGGTCACTCGCCATGGCTCGCTCGAAGGGCACAGATCTGCCGAGCATGGATCAAGACGAATGGGTCGCGTCGTCGGGGGCAGGACAGCACCCGCTGGACGATCTGACGGCCGATTGGGCGGCGCTGCGCCACGCCAACGTTCACATGTTTTCGACGATGTCCGCCGCCGCCGGAGCGCAAAGTGGACGAGCTTCGGGCTTCGAGTTCACCGTGCGCAGCTTCCCCTGGATTATCGCTGGACACGAGCTGTGGCACCGTGGCCTGATTGAGCGGGATTATCTGGGAGAAGCTGAGTGAGCAACGAAGTGGAAACGGGTGGGGAACGGGACGCGATCGTCGAAGCGATTCCCCCAAAGGTCGGTGCGAACAATGCGGGCACCGACGACCCGCGCAGCAAGATCCGACGCCGTGACCGAGGGAAAGAAGATGGATGGGTCCGAGACCTGATGCTTCACGCTCCGTGGGGCTTCATGGCGACTGTAGGGGATGAGGGGCAGCCGTCCCTAAACTCGAATCTGTTCGTGTATGACGACCAGAAGCACTGTATCTATCTCCATACGCATCGCACGGGTCGCACCCGAAAGAACATGGAAGTGACTGACCGTGTTGCGTTCAGCGTGGCTGCGATGGGGCGACTGTTGCCTGCCGACGAGGCGCTCGAGT
>Ga0308018_10000095_pt1 | contig 44783 bp, 37 predicted proteins | sample Neamet282_FD_203130 | JGI IMG/M metagenome (GOLD analysis project Ga0308018, IMG submission 203130) | Marine microbial communities from water near the shore, Antarctic Ocean - #282 | ecosystem: Environmental > Aquatic > Marine > Unclassified | place: Southern Ocean | collected 2014-10-01
AGACGTCACGACATAAGCCGGTGTATACACGTGGCCAGTGAGGGACAGGTACTCCTGCACCTCGTACAGTTTCGAACCCCAGATCTGTGCTAGCGGATTCTCCTGCCCATCGATAACACCGGTCTGAAGCCCGATGAACACCTCGGAAAGCGCCATAGGTGTGGGGTTCGCACCTAGCGCTTGGAAGAGCTTCAGGCGCCATACGCCGCTCGGGGTCCGAAGCTTCACACCGTCTAGATCGGCCGGCGTCTCGATTGGCTGCCTGTTGTTGGTCACATGGCGGAAGCCGTTCTCCCAGATCGAAATGATCCGGTACCCGGCAGCCTCCGCGAGCGGGACGAGATCAGGCCAGACGACATCCTCTTCAATCGCCCGCATGTGGGCCCGGTCGCGCACGAGATAGGGCATTTCAAACAGGCCAAATTCGTCGACCTGTGACGACATGATCGTCGAGGGCAATGCGAAATCGACGGTACCGAGCTTGATCTTCTGCAAGAGAAGTTCGTCCCCACCAAGCTGACTCGAGCCGTAAGTGATGACCTCCCAACCTTCGGGGAGTCTCTCGTTGGCACGGCGCGCGAACTCGTCGGCAGAAAGCGCGAAGAGAGAGCCAGGCTCGCCAACGTGCCCGAACTTCAGCTCTCGCGGAGTTGTCGCGTCCTGGGCACATCCTGTAGTGACCAGCATGGCGGTAAGAGCGAGTGCGGACAATCGGAAGGAGACTTGAGATCTCGTATTCATGATGCTTCCTCGGCAAGGACCGCCATGGCGGCTGCGACACCGCCCGCAGTATGAGGGATTCCAGCAAGTCCGAGTCCCATTTCAACACCAGCGAGCGTGCCCATCAGAGCCAAGGCATTCAGATCACCGAGATGTCCGATCCGGAATACACGCCCTTTCCATTCCCCTAGTCCGGTACCCAAAGACATGTCGAAACGCTCGAGGATGAGCGCGCGCAGAGCATCAGCGTCATGTCCGTCCGGCATGATGACAGCCGTGGCAGCCTGGCTCGCCTCGGACGCTACTGTGGATACAGTGTCGAAGCCCCATGTCGCAACAGCCGCCCGGACGGCTGAGCCGAAGCGCCGATGCCGGGCGAATACGTTGTCCATTCCCTCTTCGCGCAGCATCGCGAAGGCTTCCTCCAGTCCATAGAGGAGGTTCGTCGCCGGGGTATAGGGAAACGAGCCCTTGGCATTGGCTGCCCGTTGGTCATCCCAGTCCCAGTACGATCGCGGGATTGTGGCCGACTCATGCGCCGCTATCGCCCTTGGGCCAGCCGCCATCACTGCCAGGCCGGGCGGGAGCGTGAGTCCCTTCTGCGAACCCGACACGGTGACATCGAGGCCCCACTCGTCGTGACGAAGATCGGTCACCGCGAGGGAGGACACAGCATCAATGAAGAGAAGCGCCGGGTGCCCGGATGCCTGCATCGCTGCTGCGATCGCCTTGATGTTGGTGGTGACTCCGGTCGACGTCTCGTTGTGAACGATCATGACGGCCTTTATCGCTTGATTGCCGTCGTCGGACAGCAACTTCGTCACCGCGTCCGGGGTGACGCCCTGACGTCCGTCCCACGATTGAAGTCTCACGTCCAACCCGAACCGGACCGCCACTTGAGCCCAACTTTGAGCGAAGAAACCCTGCTCGAAGGCGACCACCGTATCCCCGGAGGAGAGCGTGTTCACGATAGCAGCTTCCCAGGCGCCACTCCCCGATGCCGGATAGATGAAGACATCGTCGGTCGTGCCGCAAATCCACCGCAGATCTGCGAGCAATCGATGCGTGAGGGCCTCGAACTCCGGCCCCCGATGATCGATGGTAGGCTTGGACATCGCCCGAAGAACACGCTCGGGTGTATTCGTCGGGCCGGGAAGCTGAAGAAAGTGTCGACCGCTTTGGTAGCTCAAAGTGGTTCTCGTTCGGGTGCGACGGGAGGCGACAAACCATAGATTGGCGCCACGGGGAAGGGGCCAACATAAGTGCTCCGGGACCCCCAGACACCCGCTTAACCCCTGATTCGCTTGAGAGTCTTATAGAATGGCTGATGCGAAGGTAGCTCCGGGAGATCCAGCGCTGGAGCGCGCCCTGAGGACGGCGATCAAAGGGGACGTTTCCTTCGACGCGTTCACCCGGGGCCTCTACTCGACCGACGCCTCTCACTATCAGATCGAGCCTCTCGGAGTTGTCTTTCCCGAGACCACCGCGGATGTGCAGGCGATCCTCGAAATCGCTCGGGAACGGGACGTTCCCGTTCTCCCGAGAGGTGGGGGGACATCGCAATGCGGACAGACTATCGGCCGGGCGGTCATTCTCGACACAAGTCGCCATCTGAGGCACATCAGTGATCTCGAGTTCATGCAGCTCGGCCCCGACCGAGGCGACAACCCCCAGCACATCTGTGTCGAACCAGGCATCACGCTCGATACTCTGAACCAGTCCCTTGAGGCTACAGGCCTCTGGTTTCCAGTGGATCCGTCGACCGGCAGCCGGGCCACCCTCGGTGGAATGGCCGGCAACAACAGTGCGGGGGCACGCTCGCTTCAGTACGGGATGATGGTCGACAACGTCTCGGCGGTCGAGGTCATACTCGCTGACGGTCGAACATTTTGGGTCGGAGAAGGCGGGACCGAAGGCTCCGACATGCCGAGTGAGCTCGCAGTACTTCGCGCGCTGCATACGAGAGAGGCCAAAGAGATCGCGGCACGGGCGCCCCGCACCATGCGGAACGTCGCCGGCTACAATCTCGAAAGGCTGGACCCAGCAGCAGAAAATATCGCCCGCCTCCTCATCGGCTCGGAGGGAACGCTTGGCTTCTTCTCAGAGCTACGCCTGCGACTCGCGAAACAACCGACAGCCCGCGTGTTGGGAATCTGTCATTTTCCCACGCTGGTCACTGCCCTAGATGCCGTCCAACATCTGGTCCAGATCGAGCCGAGCGCCGTCGAGCTGGTCGACAGCAACGTACTCCGACTCGCTGCTGAGCGGCCGGAGTTTCGCGATACCATGTCCACGTTCGTGCGGGGCGAGCCCGGCGCCCTGCTCCTCGTGGAGTTCGCGACGACGGAGGAGGGAGCGGAGTCGACATTTCTGATACCGAAGCTCACCGAGCTGGCTACCCTTTTGGGCGATCTCGGCTTCCCCGACAGCGTCGAGTCCGCAATCACGCCCGAAGGTCAGGGCGCTGTCTGGGCACTCCGAAAAGCCGGCCTCAATATCGTCATGTCGATGGCAGGGCCGAGGAAGCCCATCTCCTTCATCGAGGACTGCGCGGTGCCCTTGGAGCACCTAGCTGCATACGCGGAGCAGGTGAGTGAGATTTTCGCTCGTCATGACACAGACGGGACCTGGTACGCCCATGCCTCGGTCGGATGTCTACACGTACGCCCGGCATTGAACCTCAGGGATCCTGATGACGTGGCCCTCGTGCGACAGATCGCCAACGAGACACACGAAGTCGTCCGCACATTCGGAGGGACCCACTCGGGCGAGCACGGAGACGGCATCCTGCGCTCTGAATTTTTGGAGACGATGCTCGGCCGGCGCATGACCGAGGCCTTCAGGGAAGTGAAAGAGACGTTCGACCCCAACGGGATGATGAACCCTGGCAAGATCGTGGATCCGCCCAGAATGGATGACCGATCGCTCTTCCGTTATCCGCCCGGGTACGCTGCGAAGGAGCTGCCTGTCGTCCTCGACTGGTCAGCGAAGGGGGGGCTTCTTTCCGCGGTCGAAAGCTGCAACAACAACGGTGCGTGCCGAAAATTCGAAGCCGGTGTCATGTGTCCGTCTTTTCGCGCGACGCGCGACGAGCGACACAGCACCAGAGGCAGAGCGAATGCGCTGCGCCTCGCACTGACGAACCAGCTTGGGCCGGAAGGACTCGACTCGCCCGAGATGGCCGAGGCCATGTCGCTCTGCATCTCGTGCAAAGGGTGCAAGCGAGAGTGTCCAACCGGCGTCGATATGGCCCGTATGAAGCTCGAGTGGCAGCACCGCCGGAACGCGCGCGTCGGGATCTCGGCCAGGGATCGCGCGCTGGCATCCCTGCCTCGACTCGCACCGCGCATTCACCGCCTAGGGCCGCTTCTCAACCTTGGAGGACGTGGCCCGTTCAAGCGCCTGGTAGGGCTGGCCGCAAAGCGACCGCTACCCAGGTGGCACAGACGGCCATGGCTGGACGGTGAACTGGGCAGCGGCGAAAAGGTCCACGCAGGCGAGGCCGGGCACACACCCGACGTCGCCGTGTTCGTCGACACTTTTTCGCGCTGGTTTGAGCCGGAGATTCCTAGAGCCGCCTCAGCCGTTCTTGAGGCGGGTTGCTTCAAGGCTACAACTCTAAAGGCCCCTGAGGGCGAGCGACCGCTCTGCTGTGGCCGCACGTACCTCAGCAGCGGGATGCTCGACGAGGCTCGCATCGAAGGCGAACGCCTTCTCGCGGCGGCGCTTCCTTTGGCCGAAGCCGGCGTGCCCATCGTGGGGCTCGAGCCTTCGTGCCTCTACACGCTCCGCGACGAAATTCCGGCACTGATTCCGGGCGCAGCTTCGGACGCAGTCGCCGCAAAAGCAGGATTGCTCGAGGAATTCCTCTCAGAGCAGTGGAGCGCAGGACGAGAGCTGCCACTCGGCGAGAGCACTGAATCCGACATAGCCTTGGTCCACGGGCACTGTCACCAGAAAGCGTTCGGCGGCACTGCAGCCACGATCACGATGCTCGAAAAGATCCCGGGCCTCGATGTACGGAAATTGGACACCGGTTGCTGTGGTATGGCCGGGGCATTCGGCTATCACGCGGAGCATTACGACATGTCGATGCAGATGGGCAGGGAGGGCTTGTTCGGGGAGCTCGACCGCTGGACAGACCACGCCCGGCTCGTCGCGGACGGAACGAGTTGTCGTGCCCAGATCGCGGACGGGACGACCCGCACCGCGGATCACATAGCAGTCGTGCTCGCCGAAGCGCTCGTATCGAGTGATCAGGACTAAGCCCCGTACGATCCGAAGATGAAATCGCCCAGCGACTCGACATCGTCACTCCGGTACAACTCTCGGCAGTGGGCCAGCAGATCATCCCCGGTAACCTCCGCCCATTCCCCCGTGCTCCGCACTCATAGAAGCACCTCGGTCAGCACGTCTAGGACGGCATCGAGTTCACCCATAGTCTTCTCACCCATGTGCCCGATCCGAAACGTCGATGGCTTCAGCTTGCCATAGCCCCCGCCAACGAGCCACCCGCGTTCTACGACGCCACGAGTCACATCAGGGCCAGTGACTCCTTCCGGCGTGCGGATCGTGCTGACCGCAGGCGACCGAAAGGCTGCCGGCGCGACCATCTCGAGACCGACGCCCGCAGTTCTCATCTTGTCGACCCAGGCCGAGGTAGCGTCCGCCATCTCGACATGGCGCGCCCAGCGTGCTGCCATCCCTTCGCTGATCATGCGCGTCAATTGTACCTTGAGCGCATAGAGCACTGAGATGGCAGGCGTCGTAGGTGACTGGTCTTTCCCATGATTTGCGGCGAACAACTCCAGATCGAAGTAGTAGCCACGGTTCGGAGCAACCGCAGCGCGCGCCATCATCCTCTCCGAGGCGACCCCGAAGGAAAGCCCTGGCGGCAATGCGAATGCCTTCTGCGATCCGGTCAGCAGGAAGTCGATACCCCACTCATCCGGTCGGAGCTCAGCCGCACCGAAGCTGGACACGGAGTCGACTAAGACGAGGGTATCGTCGAAGTCACGGACCACTTCCGTCAACGCACGCACGTCGTTGAGCACTCCAGTCGATGTCTCCGAGTGCGCCATGGTCACGGCATCGTAGGATTCGGATTCGAGCGCCGTTCGCACCTGTTCGGGATCGTGCGCCTCCCCCCACGGCACCTCAACGACGCCTACCTCCAAGCCACACGCCCGCGCAATATCCGCAAACCGCTGACTAAACGCTCCGTTCACAAGTGACAGGATCCGGGTCCGTCCGGCATTTCGGACCGCTGCTTCCATGAGTCCAGTCGCCGACGATGTCGAAATGAAGACCGGCCGTTCGGTAACGAAAACAGTCTCCAGTCCCGCCTGAAGGGCACGCATGAAGGCCCGACTCTCGGGCCCTCGGTGGCTCACCATCGGAAGCGTCTGTGCCTGCAGCACGTCTGGATGGACTTCGGTCGGGCCGGGAAGAAAAAAGCGTCCGTACGGTCGTTCGGCGGATCCTGTTGTGGTCTGGCCCAAGTGAGTTTCTCCGGGAGCTTGAGCGATCCCGGAGCCTGATGTCAGGGGGATGCTCCGAGGAACCCCGGAAGTCTAGCAAAAAGTTAGATGTTTCCCAGTGGCGCTCAGTCCCGCCAGGCATCCTTCCAGCGCGTGTAGTGCACAGCCACTACGCCAGCCTTCTCGAGCACGTCGAGCCCCGTAGTGGTCCGATACTTTTCACGGAAGAACACGTGGGAGACGTTCGCCTGAACCATGAGTTTCGCGCACATCACGCAAGGACTCGCCGTAATGAAAGCGACTTTGTCACGGAGTTGACCAGGGGACTTCACGAGGGCGTTCATTTCGGAGTGAATGCAACCACACTTTCCGGCCTCCTCGGAATCACACTGGTTCGGAAAGCCCTTGGCGTTTCCGTTGTAGCCGATCGCCACGACGTTCTCAAGATGCTCGTCGGTAATGACCGTGCCGACCTGAAGTCGCGCACACGTGGAACGCTTCGCCAGCTCTTCGGCCATACGCATGTATACCTCGAACAGAGGCGGCCGATCGATCGTCGATTCGACGTCCACCCCGGCCTCTTGGACCATCAGATTCAGTGGATGTCGATTCTCCGCCACACAATCTTTGGGTATCAACGGTCCTCGCGGGTCTTGCGTGGGATTCCGAAGCTCAGCGCCAACGAAGACCCTGAGCGAACACCTTGGCCTGAAGATACTCCACCGGAGCCCAAGCGTCGGTGAGTGGACGGCCTCCAGACTTGATCGTGGTTTGCCCCCAATCCAGCTCAGGCAGGACTGTGAGGTCGTTCGAAGCCACGACAATGAGATTCTGCGTCGCACCGGGGTCGAGTGCCTCATCGGTCAGGTACAGACGCACGTCGACGAAGGCCTCGTCGAGCGTCGCCCGGAACCGGCTCAGAAATTCCGTGCCCGGGCCCTCCAGCGGCGAGAGGACGTTCGCCATGAAGACACCATCCGGGCTGAGCTCAGCAGACATCGCCTGGAGCGCCTCGCTAGTGACCATGGTCCACGGAACGGTGAGCAGATGATCGAAGACGTCGAGATAGACTAGGCCGTACCCGCCCTCACTCCTACGCAGAAAGACCCGTGCATCTTCGTGTACGACACGTATGCCCTCTGAGACTTCGCCGTACGCGAAGTAGGTGCTGGCAAGTTCGGTCACCGCCGGGTCGATCTCGATGACGTCGACCTTGAGCCGATGATCCCGACTACGAAGAGCGACTGGGAGGGTGAGTGCGGCCCCACCGAGCACCAGCGCTTTGTCTGGGTAAAGAGCCGCTGCATCGAGCAGCAACAGGCTGGCCTGAGCGTAGACATGCGCCGGCGTGCCATCATCATACTCCGCTGACGATGAGCCTCCATTTTGCCAGAGCTCCCGGACGATCTGACCGTCCCCCCAGGGTCTCTCCGTCACGACGACCGAGCTGTATAGCGTCTGCTCGGCGAACAGCGTGTCGGGGGGTGACCCTCCCATCGCGCCCAGGACCGGCATCGCCAACGCCGCGAGTAGAAGTGTCGGGTTCTCCGAGCTACCCAACAGGTGTGCAGTATATAGCGACATGAGGACCAGCGAGCCTGACGTGACGCCGAGAAGCACCGTGAGGGGCATCGCTGGGAGCAATACGAAACCCGTCAGGAATGAGCCGAGAATCGACCCGGCTGTCGCGGCCGCGCTCAGGTCACCGGCCCGTCGACCCACGGCGTCGAGACTCTCCGTGTCTGCCTGAACGAGATACGGCACGACCATGCCAAGGCACAGCACCGATGGGGCGAAAAGCACCAGGGCGCTCGCGACCGCGCCCGGAATGAATCCAAGTAGGTCCCGCGCAACCCACGGTAGCCCTGCCCCAATGATCGGCAGGATCCCCGTAAGGCCAGCTACAACCAGCACTCGGGAAAGTGGGATACGACCCACATCGGCCATACGACCACCCAGATGGCTGCCCACTGCCAACGCCGCGAGGATGACACCGATGACTGCGGTCCAGGGCACGACCGATAGCCCAAACACGGGTGCGATCAGTCGGGCTCCAGCGATCTCGATCGTGAGAACGGCGAAGCCCGACCCGAAGGCGATCGCAAAACTGCCGTAACGCTGCGTCATTGCAGCCCGTATTGGAGGTTCAGTGCTGCGGAGCCGACCGAAGCGACGTGACGAAGATCAGGCCGCGGTCCTGACGATGTCCAGCAGCTCGGTAAGAGTGGTCTTCCCCCGGTCCTTCGCATACCAGCGTCGGATCACCTTGTATCGCTCCGGCGACGGTATCGAAAGTCCTTCGCCCATGGCCCAAGACTGGATCTCGCCCGGTCGCGGACCCCACCACCCAACTTCGTTGAAGTGTTCGTCATATACGATGACGATGGGAATCGACCGGCTGTGTCCGTTCGTCAGATGGGAATCCATCAGATCGAGGTTGTCGTCCCGTCCGAGCACTCGCATGTCCCAACCAGCCTCGGCTGCCAACCTGGCTGCCACGGGCAGCGTGTTCACCGCATCACCGCACCAGTCCTCGGAAAGCGCTGCGAGGTGCCAACCACCGGGCACCAGACGAGCAGCTTGAAGAACGTCCTCGGGGAGGCGTACGCGCTCGGACACTGCATGCCACAGCTCACGGTTCTCGACCACGGTTTCAAGATAACCGTCGAAGGTCAGAGCTCCGTCAAACCTCTCTCTATTCAATGCATTCACCTCATCCGCCGTAGGCCCGACCCACTGACTGAGAGCGCCAGAGCATCGGGATCATGAATATCACTCCTCATCTACCGAATCCGAACGGGTTCCAACGACGCGACCCACACACCACCCGACGGTTATTGGCGGCGGAGACCAGCCTCCCTCCCGGAAATCGAATGAACGAACAGCGAGACCAGACCGAGAAGCGCGTCGTCCACGCGCTCGATTCCACGAACGCAGCCTCCCATATCATGTCTGTGAACTTCGATGAAGACCGGTAGGTCGTCGTCGAAGCAACACGGGGAAAAGTCTCAGAGAAACGCCTGGTCGACATGATCGACAAGAACTGATCGAGGGACCTTGTGGTCGCGTCGGCCGCCGTGACCGGCGTTGGACGGGCTGGGCCCTTCACTCGAATTCGGCAACTCCCAGGAGATGCGCAGCTCTGGCGAAGGAGCTGGATGACCTCGCAGCACGAAAAGACAGATTGCTGGCCGCGGAAAAGAAGACTTTAACACTGATCGAATCAGGAGTTGGATTCAGAGATCGGTGCGTATGACCAACCCCGCCGGGTCGTGCATCAACGGGCGACTCGTAGAGACGGCAATACGAAGGGCTGATACCTCCGCCAATCTCCCTAGGCCGGCTGGTTGGCCTTCTTCGCCGCCTTCCTCCGCTGATTCGGATCGAGGACACGCTTCCGAAGCCGAATACCATCTGGCGTCACCTCGATCAACTCGTCGTCCTGGATGAACTCCAGGGCGAGTTCCATCGTCATCTGGCGGGGCGGCTCCAGCTTGATGTTTTCGTCGGATGACGTGGTCCTCATGTTCGTGAGCTTCTTTTCCTTGCTCACGTTCACATCCATATCGTCAGCACGTGCGTTCTCTCCAACGATCATTCCGCAGTAACAGTCTACCCCGGGCTTCACGAAGAGCGTGGCGCGCTCCTGAAGGCCAAAGAGTCCAAAGCCCACGGCTTTCCCGTGGCGATCGGCGACCAGCACGCCGCGCGACCGCCCCCGCAGTGGGCCAGCCCATGCACCCCACTCCTGGAAATTGTGATGCAAAATGCCTTCGCCACGCGTGTCGGTCATGAACTCTGATCGGTAGCCGAAGAGCCCACGAGCTGGAATCCTGAAGCGCAGGCGGGTCGTACCCGAGTCACCCATCGGCTTCATTTCCGTCATCGCGCCTTTCCGTGGGCCGAGCTTCTCAATGACGATCCCCACCATCTCCGACGGGACTTCAATGACCGCCTGCTCATAGGGCTCCTGAAGGCCGTCCTCGCCCTTCCGCGTGATCACCCTGGGTCGCGATACCTGAAACTCGAACCCCTCCCGACGCATCGTCTCCATGAGGATGGTCAGGTGAAGCTCCCCACGACCACTGACGGTGAAGGTGTCGGGCAGCTCTGTCCCTTCAACGCGCAGAGACACATTCCGCTCGAGTTCTTTAAACAGCCGCTCTCGCACCTGACGAGTTGTGACGAACTTTCCGACCTGGCCCGCGAACGGTGAATTGTTGACCGTGAAGTCGACGGAAAGTGTCGGCTCTTCGACGGCGATACCCCGCAGTCGCTCACGGTGCTCAGGGTCCGTGATCGTCTTGCCGATCTCGATCCCGTCGAGGCCCGCCATGGCCACGATGTCGCCTGCAGCCGCCTCCTCGACTTCGATCCTGTCGAGTCCCTGGAAGGTGTAGAGCTTCGACACCTTCGAACGCTCAGCAGCAGAGAGGTCCTCGACCATTCCTTCGTCGCCGAGGTCCAGCAGCGTCACGGTATCACCCACGCGCACCATACCACGCTCGATGCGCCCAATGGCGATGCGGCCAACGTAGGGAGAAAAGTCCAGCGTCGAGACGAGCATCTGGAACGTGCCGTCCTGATCGACATCCGGTGGCGAAAAGTACGACACGATCTTGTCGAATAGCGGGCCCAGATCTCCACCTGTCGCTTCCGGGTCCTCAGACGCCCAACCATCCCGCCCGACCGCGTAGAGGAACGGGGCGTCGAGCTGCGCATCCGTCGCTTCCAGATCCATAAACAGCTCGAGCACTTCGTCGTGCACTTCGTGGGGCCGGGCGTCGTGCCGGTCGACCTTGTTGATGACCACCAGCGGGAGGATGCCGAGATCGAGTGCCTTCCGCGTAACGAACCTCGTTTGCGGCATCGGACCCTCGGCGGCATCGACCAACAGAACAACTCCGTCGACCATTCGCAGCACCCGTTCGACCTCGCCACCAAAGTCGGCGTGTCCAGGGGTGTCGACGATATTGATCTTCGTGTCTTTCCAGTGCACCGCCGTGTTCTTGGCGAGGATGGTGATTCCGCGCTCTTTCTCGAGTGGATTGGAGTCCATCACCCGCTCTTCGACCTGCTGGTTTTCACGGAATACGCCGGCCTGACCGAACATCTGGTCTACCAGTGTGGTTTTTCCGTGATCGACGTGCGCGATGATCGCGATGTTGCGAATTGGCATTGGAATATCTGAAAACGCCGGCGTGGGCGCAGGGTTCAATAGACAGCCGTTAAAGCTAACGGAGCGGCGTCAGCCGCTGAACCCGGAGAGGGTGCCGGGACCTGTCCTGTCCGCCGGCCCTAGACGCACGTTTGGCGCCCTGCGACTTCCTACGCACCACCCATGAACGGGATCGAGCGCTTGAGACCCTTCCATGTCTTCTGGAAATCCTCACGAGCTGGATCACCTGCGCTGGGACGACGGAACGCCTCGACAAGGAACGCCATCAAGATGCCCAGCATTGCACCGAGGACGATGCCCAGTGCTGCAGTGAGCACTCGCCCACGCGGATCGTGCCGCGGCGGGAGAAATGGTACTTGAAGGACCGTAATCACCGGCGTGTCGCGCACTTCAGAGATTCGCGCCTGCTCATACGCCTGGATGAGTGTCGCCAAAACCGACGACCGACGGGTCACTTCGCGCATGAGCGCCCCGTGTTGGAACTGGAGCAGCGGAGAATTCTGCCACTGCCGATTCGACTCAAGAAACGCACGCTGAGCGTCCTCCGTAACCTTGAGGGTACCCTCTGCTTCCCTCATCCGCCCCTCGATGAACGTCCGCTCGGACTCGGCGGTCGAGCGACGCGTCTCCTGATTGAAGCGAGCCACCTCGGCGAGAAGCGCTTCGGCGATTGCCTTCGAGAGGTCAGGCCACTCGCTGGTGACGGAGACAGTTACCGTACCGGTTTCACGGCCGGTGGAAACGGAGAGGGCTTCTCCCCTCAACCACTCAAGGGTCTCTTCGTCACGGATCGCCTCGGTATCTGCTTCGATTTCAAGAAGGTCCTTGAGCATCACCGGGCCATGGCCTTCGACCGGATACGGTTCGTTGGCGGCTCGGGCCAAAAGCTCCCGAGAAGTAAGAATCTCCTGGTAGAACGCGGGACTCGCTTCGTTCCCACCGGAAGAACCGGGCACATTTACGCCAAACTGCGACGCGAGCGCCATCATCTGTGAGCCGGAACCGCCCTCCGAGGCCTGTGACCGGAAGGAGGCCGCTGTCGTGAACTGCAGGGGCCGGGACTGCGCCACCGCGATCGCAGCCAACGTCACGAGGAGCGTCGTCCAGATGATGATTCCCCGACGGCGGAGCAGAACTGTCAACACCTCCCAGAGGGAGATTTCGTCGTCGACCGGGCGTCGCGGCGCCGTCGAAGGCGATGTGGCGGGACTCAGATCAGTCATCGATTGTATAGCTCGGAGACGGACTGGAAAGACGCGTCGTCCATCCATCGGACGGCACGGAGTATCGCCGTCGCAAAACCATGCAGCAACCCGGATATCCGCCCCACCATGTCCTTCGTACGCGGATCCTCGAGGAGGGTTCGTCGGTATCCTTCCGCTTCAAGCCATCTGACTGAACAGGAGTCCTCGCGTGCTGATCACCCCACGACCGTCCGCCTCTGCACTCGTGCGCCTCATCCGTAGCGGGTCCTCCGCGCTCGTGGTCGCCGTACTCTCCTCCGCTCCGGCAGTCGTCAGCGCGCAGGTCGCAGCCGCGGAGTACACGGAGGAAGCGCAGGCCCTTCTCGCGAACTCGGCCGTCGCATCTGCTCTTCAGCTAGCGGAAGATCACGATGACTGGGCGCTCCAACGCCTGATCGAACTGACTGAGATCCCAGCCCCGCCGTTCATGGAGATGCTTCGTGGCGAGCGGTTCGCCGAGCTCCTTCTCGAGACGGGCGCGGACTCGGTCTGGACGGATGCCGAGGGCAACGTGATCGGCCTTCGTCGGGGCCGGACTGGTGACCGAACGATCGGGTTCGGGGGTCACCTCGACACCGTCTTCCCGGAAGGGACCGATGTCACGGTACGTCAGGTCGGGGACACGATATTCGCTCCCGGTGTCGGTGACGACACACGAGGGCTCGTGGTCGTCCTGTCGGTCCTCCGGGCGCTAGAGGAAGCGGCGGTTGAAACGGCAGACGATGTCTTGTTCGTCGGGGTGGTCGGCGAGGAGGGGCTCGGCGACCTGAGAGGAATGAAATACCTCTACCGAGACGGCGGTTTGCAGCCTGACGTTTGGATCGAAATCGACGGAGGTGGCCTTGGTCGTCTCGTATCCATGGGACTCGGCTCGGTCCGGTACCGCGTGACCTTCGCCGGCCCCGGCGGGCACTCGTGGGGTGCTTTCGGCACGGCCAATCCCGCACACGCGATGAGTCGGGCGGTTCGCTACTTCCAGGATGTCGCAGAAGAACTCACTCGCTCCGGCCCGAAGACCAGCTACAACGTCGGCCGGATCGGGGGAGGCACCTCGGTCAATTCGGTCCCCTTCGAATCGTGGATGGAGGTCGACATGCGCTCAGAGAGCCCCGCGAGCTTGAGCCGTATCGAAGACGCCTTCCTGGCTGCCATGGACCGGGGCGTTCTTGAAGAGAACGACCTTCGCCGCGAGGGCGAAGCGCTGGAGGTCATCAAGGACAGGATCGGAGATCGCCCGTCTGGAGAACTCGACCCCTCCCTTCCCATCATCCAGAGAGCACTTGCTACCACGGCAGCATTCGGAATTGAGGGGACACTCGCTCGCTCGTCGACCGACTCGAACGTGCCGATCGCACTCGGGATTCCGGCAATCACGCTGGGTCGCGGCGGCGACGGATCGAACGGTCACGCTCCGAACGAGTTCTGGGTGAACCGCGAAGCCTACCTGGCAGTGCAGCGTGCGCTGCTGCTCGTCGTTGCGGAAGCCGGCTTCGCCGGACCGATCAGCTGACGCTCAGTCGCCCAGAACCCATGCACAGATGAGGGGCGCCACGATCGCGGCATCCGAGTTGATCTCAAAAGACGGGGTCGACGGCTCGAGCTTTCCCCACGTGATCTTCTCGTTCGCCGGGGCACCCGAGTAGCCCCCGTATGAAGGCTGGGCATCGGTGATCTGGCAGAAGTAACCCCAGCAGGGCACGTCACGACGCAGGTCCTGGGTAATGCTCGGCACCGCACAGATAGCGAAGTCCCCGGCGATACCGCCGCCGATCTGGAAGAAACCAACCGATGGGTGCGCCCCACCCCCGTGGCTCGCTTCATACCACTCGATGAGCGACTGAAACTGCTCCGTGCCCGATTTGGCGCACGAATGATCCGGGAGTTCCCCCTTTATCACATTCGAAGTGAAAATGTTGCCTGTGGTTGAGTCCTCCCATCCGGGCGAATAAACGGGGATCCCAGCTTCCTTCGCTGCGAGCATCCATGAATTCGCCGGGTCGATCTGATAGTGCTCCGCGAGCGACGGATCGTCGAGCACCTCGAAGAGGAACTCGGACGGCATCTTTCGTTCACCGGAAGCAGCGGCGCGTTTCCAGCAGTCCAGTAGGCGCCCTGCAAGATGGCGCATGACCGTCTCAGGGATGCAGGTGTCTGTTACCCGGTTCATACCGCGCTCAAGCAGTGCCTGCTCGTCGTCTGCCGACAGATCCCGCCACGACGGAATGATCTCATAGTCCCGATTCGCGACGAGATTGAATACGTCTTCTTCCAGATTGGCACCGGTGCACGAGATGGCGTGCACCCGGCCCGCCCGGATCATGCGAGCGAGGGTGATTCCAAATTCTCCTGTCGACATCGCACCGGCCATCGCGACCAGCATCTTGCCTCCGGCATTCACGTGCGATTCGTATGCCTTAGCCGCATCCACGACTTCACGCGCATTGAAATGGAGATAGTTCGTCTCCATGAAGTCACGGATCGCGCCCATCGGTCCCCCAGCGTGGTCGGGTTTTGAGAAGGCAAAAGTCTACCCAACTGCGGAAGGAGCGTCGACCGCAACGCGGTATGCCTCTCGCGGTCCACGGCGATACACTTACGAGGTGAACACTCCAACAAACAAAGACGGCATCCGAGTCCGGAACGACAACTCCGTTGTTCGTGTGACGATCGATCGACCCGCCCAGCACAACGCACTTGGCGCGGCACAGGTCGACCGACTTCGTAGCGTTTTCGACGAGATCGAGAATGATCCGTCCGCGCGGGCGCTCGTCCTGACCGGCGCAGGAACAAAAACCTTCTCGTCGGGAGCCTCACTCGACGAGATGACCGACGGGACGATGACTGGCGAGCACTTCGATACGCTTACTGGCCGGCTCGCAAGGCTGCGCGTCCCCACGGTCGCCGCCCTAAGTGGCAGCGTATACGGGGGCGGGGCCGAACTGGCCCTATGCTGCGACTTCCGCGTCGGCGTACAGGGCATGGAACTCAGAGTGCCCGCGGCGAAGCTCGGAGTGTGCTACCCCGTTGGCGGACTGACGCGATACGTCCAGCGATTAGGGCTGCACGCCGCGAGTCGAATCCTGCTCGCAGCCGAGCTTCTGGACGGAGACGAGCTGCTGCGAATCGGGTTCCTGACCGCACTCGTGGAACCCGAGCAACTCGTGGGTTCGGTCGACGCACTTGCGGCCCGACTGGCATCACTCGCACCCTTGGCGGTGCAAACGATGAAGAAAATATTGATCGAGATTGCGGCCGGATCACTCGATCCCGTCGAAGCTCAGCGCGGCATCGATGAGTGCAACCGCTCCAAGCATCTAGCGGAAGGACTCCAGGCATGGCGAGAGAAGCGGGACCCGGATTTCCGATGAAGGAAATCACGGAAACCAAAACGCTCTTCGCAGAACACAACGAAACGTCGACACCTTCATTCCCGCTAGCGGCCTTTCAGTAATACGCGGCCGGGACGCTCTCCGGTGAACGCCCCATCCTGGACGACTGCGACACCATTCACGAAGACATACACCATCCCCTCTGAGTAATGGTGGGGATCCGTGTACTCGGCCACGTCACGGACGGATGCGAGATCGAAGACGACGACATCCGCGGCGGCACCAGCGCGCAATACTCCGCGGTCGGTCATTCCAAACACCGACGCGGGGAGACCTGTCATACTCCGGATTGCCTGTGGTAAGCCGACCGTCCCCTTCTCGTTCACATAGAGTCGAATCTTGCGAGCGAAGGCCCCGTATGTCCGCGGGTGAGGGACGCCTTCTCCTTTCGGCACGAGGCCCCCGTCGGATGACGTCATGGTCCAGGGCTGCTGCATAAGCGTCTCTACATCATCGACATGCATGTTGAACGACACGATGCTCACGCTGCCTCGCTTGATCAGATCGACCGCCGTCGCGATGGGATCTTGGCCGCGTTCAGCAGCGAGGTCGCTCAAGAGTCGGCCCTCTATCGACGGGTCCGGCAGGTAGCGCCGGAACTGAATGCGATCGGCGCCTCCTCGTCGCTCGAGTCCTTCGACCATCCCTTCCCGAATCCGCGACATGATGGCCGGATCAGCCATACGTGCCATGAGCGAATCGCGGCCGCCCGCCTGCGACCATCGGGGGAGCAGGGCCGCCTCGAGGCCGGTCGCAGAAGCCATGTATGGATACTGGTCAGCGAACACCTGCACGCCCTCGGTGCGCGCGCTCTCGACGCGCTGAACGATCGCTGCCCCGTATCCCCAGACGAACGGACCGAGGGCTTTCACATGCGTGAGCACGGCAGGAATTTTTGCGACCCTGCCGACATTGATCACCTCGTCGACCGCAGCGATCAGGCCTACGCTGTAGGTGGACTCGTCCCGGTAGTGACTCGTGTAGGCGCCGCCGAAGGGGGCCACTTCCTTGCCGAGTTCCTCAATCTCTTCAGGGGGCGCATAACTCCCCGGCACATAGAACGTCCCCGACGAAAGCCCCCACGCCCCTTCTGACATGCCGGCACGAACAAGTCCCCTCATGGCATCGAGTTCGGAAGTGGACGCATGCCGATCTGCTGTCCCGATGACGGCACGCCTTACCGACCCATGCGGGACGAGCTGCGCGACGTTGAGCCCCAAGCCGTCGCGAAGGAGCTCGCCACGCTGCTCTGCGAGGTCCACCGCGCCTCCCCCATCCGGGTTGATGAATACGGTCGTCAGGCCCATCGCCAGGAGCGGCTCGCCGTGACTGAGCCCCGATGAGGCGAGCCCTGGGCCGGAGTGCGAGTGCACGTCAATGAACCCCGGCGCCACATATAGTCCGGCCGCGTCGATCACCCGGTCGGCTTCGACCTCTCCAAGATGGCCAACCGCTACGACGCGGTCCCCTTGAATGAGGACGTCTCCGTAGATCCAGGGATTTCCCGACCCGTCAAGGAGGCGGCCGCCTCGGATCAGGACGGACGATTCCTGTGCGGGAATCGTGCCAGGCACCAGAAGACATCCGATTACGAACAGCAGAACGTTGCGGAGCGTCATGTCGCTTCCTTGCGAAGACGTATCACTTTGATAGCACGAAAATAGGGTCGACCCACATCGCAACGAAAGCAGAGGCAGGCCTGATGAAGGACCGGCGAAGCGGAATCAAGCATCCCGGATCTCCTCGACACCGTGGACGCAGCGTTGGGCTCTCAAGGGCTAGACTGCCTCGGCGAGAGGAGGACTGGGGACCTGGCTAAGTTTCGCCGCATCGACTTGGCCAATACGCTGAACCGTCTACGAACCCTCCGTGTAGACTAAGACTTCTTGGGCGAGCGAACGCCCGATAGAGCCCATTTCGGGAGGCATCATGCGCCCTCGTATCGTCCAACTCGTTCCGTTCTGCGTCATCGCCACCATGCTCACGCTTCCGGCGCCCGCAGCGGCCCAGGCCGGCATGGATCTCCAGCCTGTCGCATCCGTTGAGGGCATCGCGGAGTATCAACTCGACAACGGCCTGCGCTTCCTGCTATTCCCGGATCCCAGCCAGCCTCAGATCACGGTCAACATTACCTATCTGGTGGGGTCACGGCACGAGGGTTACGGCGAGACCGGAATGGCTCACTTGCTGGAACATCTACTCTTCCAAGGCACGCCAAATCACCCTGAAATCACTCAGGAGTTGAGTGAGCGTGGTGCGCAGCCGAACGGGACGACGAGTGTCGACCGGACGAATTACTTCGAAGTATTTCCTGCGTCCGAGGACAACCTCGACTGGGCACTCGATCTCGAGTCCGACCGGATGGTGAACTCGTTCGTGTCACAGAGCGATCTCACGTCAGAAATGACCGTCGTCCGAAATGAGATGGAGTCCGGTGAGAATAACCCGGTCGGAATTCTATTCGAGCGCATACTCTCGACGAGCTACCTGTGGCACAACTACTCGCACTCGACGATCGGAGCCCGAGCGGACATAGAGAATGTGCCGATCGAGCGGCTTCAGGCCTTCTACCGGAAGTACTACCAGCCGGACAACGCGCTTCTCGTAGTCGCGGGCGACTTCGATCCTGCGCTCGCGCTCGACCTCGTCGTAGAGAAGTTCGGAGCCATCCCGGCGCCAGACCGCGATATCGACAACGTCCTGTGGCCGACCTACACAAGGGAACCGATCCAGGACGGGGAGCGGTCCGTAACTCTCGAGCGCGTCGGTGAGGTGCCCGCAGCCCTCTCCGTATACCACATCCCGCCTGGCGCCCACGAAGACTACGCGCCGACTGACATCCTGACATTCGTTCTCGGTGATGCTCCATCCGGGCGTCTATACCAGGCGATGGTCGAGACAGGCCTGGCGACACAAGCTGGAACACAGTCTCTCCAGAGAGCGGAGGCTGGATCCATGCTCACGTTCTCCATGCTCTCGGCCGGCGCGGATGTCGACGCCGCCCTGCGCACGATGAACGAGACGGTAGAGGGTGTACTGACGTCGCCGGTGACAGGTGATGAGGTCGAACGTGCGAAGGCCTCCCGGATGAATGACATCAACCGCGCCTTCACGTCATCAGCCGGAATCGCGCTGCAACTTTCCGAGTGGGCCGCGCGTGGAGACTGGCGCCTCTTCTTCCTCCACCGGGACCGCATCGAGGCCGTGACCGCCGACGACGTAAACCGTGTGGCGCAAGCCTACATCAAGCCGTCAAACCGGACGGTCGGTCGCTTCATCCCCACTGCCACTCCTGATCGCGCAGAAATTCCCGACGTCCCGGACGTCGCGGCGATGGTCGCGGGTTATACCGGCCGCGAGGCGGTGGCGCCGGGCGAGCCGTTCGATCCCTCTCCGGCGAATATCGACTCGCGAACGGTTACCTACGAACTACCCAACGGAATGGAGGTCGCTCTCCTGCAGAAAGAGACCCGTGGAGATGTGGCGATGATTCGGATGCGGCTCCATTTCGGAGATGCGGAATCCCTTATGGGCCGAGGCACGGCCGGTGGAATGGCGGGTGCGATGCTGATGCGAGGCACTGTGGCGCGGACGCGTCAGGAGATTCAGGATGAGCTGGATCGCTTGCAGGCGACCGGCGGGGTCGGTGGCACCTCGACGATCGCGAATGCTCAGTTCCAGACCGTGCGCGCCAACGTCACCGACGTGATCCGACTCATGGCAGAGCTAGCTCGTCGGCCGTCCTTCCCAACCTCGGAATTCGACATCATTCGCGAGCAACGGATCGCTGGCCTGGAAGAATCAGGGACCGATCCACAGGTCCTAGCACAGCTGGAACTAGCGCGAATCATGGACCCGCGCCCAACTGGCCACCCGAGCTACACCGAAACAATCGAAGAGGCGGTGGCAGCTCTTCAAGCGACAACCCTCGAGGAAGCTCAGGCCTTTTATCATGATTTCTGGGGGCCACAAAACGGGAAGATCGTACTGGTAGGCGATTTCGACGAAGCCGAGGCACGCCAGGTGATCGATGAGGCGTTCTCCGACTGGGAAAGCCCGCACGCCTTCGAGCGCATAGCGACTCCGTTCGTCGATCCCGATGCTCAGAACATCGAGATAGAGACACCCAACAAGGCCAACGCAATGCTATGGGCGCGCCAGAATTTCGAACTTCGAGAGAGTGATCCCGACTATGGTGCGCTGCTCATGGCTGGAGAAATGATCGGCGGAGGAGTCCTCAACTCTCGGCTCGCGAATCGTATTCGTAACCAGGACGGGCTCAGCTATGGTGTCCAGGCCATGATCTCAGGACACCCCGTCGACGCGGCTGGGCAGTTCATCGCAGTCGCGATCTTCGCGCCGGAAAACGTCGACAAGGTCGAGACCGCGCTAATCGAAGAACTCGAGAAGGTCCTGGCGGACGGATTTACCCAAGAGGAGTTCGACGCCGCGCGACAAGGATGGCTTGAAGGGCGCCAGTTGAGTCGATCACAGGACGGCAATCTGGCCGGAGCACTCGCTCAGAACCTCTACTTCGACCGAACGTTTCAATTCGACCAAGAACTCGAAGATCGGGTGCGCACGATTACTCTGAATGAGGTAAACCAGGCCATCCGTGATCGCCTGGACCTCGAAAAAATGACGATCGTTAAAGGCGGGGACTTCGCGAACAAGCGGGTCACCATCGGGTGAGCAAAGGCCACGAGAGTGCCGACGAGATCCTCGCGGCCGCGCCTGACTCGATCGGTACGATCCCGTCATCACTGACCGGTCTCGCCCACGCGGCACCCACCGGGGACGCGCCCTTTCTCGTGGAGGGGTTACGGGCGCACGCCAACGGGCATCAAAAACGCCCGGCCTCGGACATCTCGATAGACGGAAGGGCCGTGGTCCGCCTCGACAGTGGGCTAGCTACAGCCGTGAACCTGCTCCTCTTCCCCGGCGTCGCCCGGAGGGAGTTCATCGGCAGCAGAGGCCTTGAACAGGAGACGCTACTCGTCGCCCCGACCCTGCCACTGGTAGTGGCGCAGTGGGACAGCGATGCGGACGGGGGGCCGATCCAAGTGACAGTGCTCACCGACCCGATGGGAGGGAATCCGACTCCCGACTGTGTCCAGGATGGCCGCATCATCGTGGCCTCGCTCGACCCAATGCGTCCGGACCCACTGGACCCCACATGGATCGTTGTCTCAGTGGCTCCACGCCCACGAAGAATTATTCAGGGTGACAAGAGCTGGACGTTCCTCATCGATCCACAACCTGGCGAGGCCGTGAGTGTGGCCGTATCTGCCGGGACCTCGGGCGAGGTCCGCACCGCCCTCACCGCTGCAGCCCATGCCCCGGGGCATGCGATACGCGCCGCTCGCGGACCCGAGGAAGGTTTGTACCTCGAGACAGGTGTTGAAGAGATCGACGACGGTATCGCCTGGGCTAGGGCGCGACTAAGACAGATACGCCCCGCCAATGACGTATCAGGAGCGGCCGTCGGGCTCGCTTCCGCTGCGGTTGGCGATCGAAGTACACTCGATCGGCTCCGCGACGACATCGCAGAATCGAGTCCCTGGGCAGTCCTTCTAGCAGCCCAGACCGCCACTTCCTTCGGCGATGCGTCTCCCGCCAGTGCTGCCGCAGATCTCATCCTGCGTGAAATAGAGCGGGGTGCTGTGCCTGATTCGACTCCGATCATGAAGCTATCCATTGGACGGCTCGCAGATGCTCTTCGCTACGCGGCCACGGACTCGACAATCGCAACCCTCCGATCCCTCTCAGCGACCAAGAGATCCGCTGCCCCGCCGGCACCGCAAGCCGAGGGCACATCTGTTGGCGGCCGGACCCTGCCAATGGCGGGACCGCGCCCGCCACTCGTGGAGGCGAGTGTGGAGGCGAGGGAAGCCGGCTGGCTCGGGAGCCTGCTCGACGGCACCCCCCTGAGTACGGGCGTCGCGTCCGTTGCTTCGGGGTCAGATCGGATCCGCCGGATCGCCGAGGAGTTCGTTACAAATCCCGACGAAGCCTGGGTCGCGTGGCGACGCATCCTCACGGAAGGTCTGACATCGGGTCCCGCCGGCCCATGTAGCTGGAGCAATTTGCCCTCTGACCTCCGAGGCCCCGGAGCGGACGAAACCACCGAGCTCATTCTGGCGCTGACGCAGGGGCTTCTCGGACTCACGCCCGACGCACCGGTCGGGCGTCTTCGCCTGGCTCCACGCTTCCCAAATCACGTAACGCGATTCACTGTCGGAGGCATCGTCCTGGGCGACTCCGTCGTGCGACTGGAGTACGTGCGCAATGGGACGCGCCTGCGGTACACCCTGATACCGGAACGTGCCTCCGTCCCCCCTCTGATCATCCTGGAGCCCACGCTGCCGACCGGCATCACAGCCGCCCGCGTCGATGGTGAGCCTGCCGACCTCGTTCAGACTCCCGTCGCCGGGCTCGTCATGGTCTCTGTGCAGCTCCCGCTCGATGCATCGCGGACGCTCGAAATCGACCTGGCTTCCGCCGAAGACGCCTGAGCGGCGCGTACGCACGCGCCGAAAGCTGGCCTGGGGAGTATGTCCGCCCTTCCCTGCGGCGTCAGTCCTCTCCGACGACGATGTAACCCTTCTCGATCAGCAAGTCCTGCATCCGACCTTGCCGCTCGGGTAGAATGGTCTTCGCGATCGCGCGCGCGAACTCAATACGATGAGGCTCGGTCACCTTGTCGAGAATGGCAATCGGTGCGCCGTAGCGAAGCAAAATTCGCTTGGCGTCGATGGCGACGGAATCATCCACGGGGTCGTCACTCACAATTCAGGGAGTATCGAAAGCCGCCAAGGATAACCGGAGTACGGGTCGTGATTCTAGTGGAGGCCGTTAGTAGAACCTCCGTGGTGTCCGAAATCAGTGCAGCACTCCGGGAGGATCATCGCCCTCTCCCGACGATTCAGGACCCAGATTCGGCATCACCAAAGGCCCGTTAAGGTGGAACCGCGGGACCTCGACGCGGAACTGCTCGCCGTTCTGTCGAACGAAGGTGTAGTGACCCTCCATATACCCAACCGGAGACCGCAGCACGCAGTAGCTCTGGTACTCGTGAGACTCGCCAGGCTCAAGCATCGGCTGCTCGCCCACGACACCCTCGCCGTCGACCATGGAGTCATCCCCGACCGAATCGTGGATCTTCCAGTGGCGGAAGAGCAACTGAGCAGGCGCATCGCTCTCGTTCGCCATGTTAATGCGATACGAGAACACGAAGCTCCCACCTAGCGGATGGGAGTCCGCAAGGGAGAAGTCAGGCTGCACCTGAACCCGGATGCCTTCTGTGGCTTTCTCGTAGTTCATGACAAGTCGAGACAGGGTGGATTTGACGACATTTTACACCGCCACGATCTGAAAGTCCCGTGGGGGGCACTCCCGCGCTAGCCCTGCCCCGATCAACTACCGTCGATGACGACCGTGTGCGTGTTTCCAGCAGAGAAGACAAACGCCTCCTCACCGACCTTCGCGCTTAACAGATACGTGTCGCCTTGCGCCATGCAGTCGCAATTCACCCCAAGTGGGTCGTTCGCCCTAGCGAGCGTCTCGGGGGGCTCCCCTCACAAACTGCAAAAGCGGCCACCCGTGTGATCGTAATGAAGACCATGTCCTGCGTTCCCTGCACATGCTCCGCAGTCGTCCGGGGATCAATGTTCGGCTTCGCGATCAGGAAGTCCGGCTGTGCGATCAAGAAGCACAGGGTGAACACGCCAAGGTTGGCCATAAGCAGAAACGTCGACTTCGGAAGGCCCTTGCTAGTGGTATTTTTTTCTCGTCTGGTCTCGCTCAGCGGTGTGGCCGAACACATCTGCAACAACATCAACCGCCTCCTGACCGAGGGTGACTTCCTTTGCGTGGCAAAATTTTGACTGACTCTGGTCACTCGCAACTCGGATCTCACTCCACCGACGCCCGTGACTGAAAGACCGTCATTCACAACAGGGCCGGTCGCTCGACGCAACAGAGGCCCCGCGGTAGTTTTGCATATGACCTCACGCGCACTTTCTCGATCGGTCGAGGACTACCTGAAGGCCATCTATGGCCTGTCAGGCAGCAGCGAATCGGTGTCGACATCGGCCATCGCCGACGCACTGGATATTCAGCCCGCATCAGTCACCGGTATGGTCAAGCGAATGGCTGAGTGGGGGCTACTGGAGCATCTACCCTACAAGGGTGTGGTGCTCACTGAACCGGGCACACGTGAGGCACTGCGAGTCCTTCGACGACACCGGATTCTCGAGACCTATTTGTGTGAACGGCTCGGCTTTTCATGGGCCGATGTACACGACGAGGCAGAGCGCCTCGAGCATGCCGCCTCTGATCACCTCATAGAGCAGATGGCGACTGCGCTCGGCTCACCGAGTCACGATCCGCACGGCTCGCCCATACCCACGCCCGCCGGCGACATCGAAAACACTGTGCTCTCGACCCTCGCTGACGCGAGACCAGGAGCACGGCTCGTGATTCGCTCCGTCCGAGACGAAGACGGCGAAGCGCTACGCTCGATGGCCGAAGAAGGGCTGGTCCCAGGTGCGCACGTCACGGTCGCCAAAGGCACGCCGCTGACCGGCTCGGTCGAGTTCGCGGTCGGAAACGGCAGCGCCGGAAAAGGCTCAGTCTCGAGCGAAGTCGCTCGCCATGTCTACGTCTTGCCCGATCCGCGGTAGTCGATCGAATCGCGCTGGCAGGTCAGGGCTGAGGCACGTGTCCACAGTCATAGAATTCCGTCATCGCATCGTCGGTGATGAGCGTCTGGATGGAGTGCCCGTACGTCGACCCGAAGACACCAGTACCATCCCCTCGAACGCTCGGGACCCGGACCTGGCCCGACGGGTTGAAACTTCCCCCGCGGGCCCAGTTGAAGAAGTTTCGGTCAACAGCGCGGATCGTGATCTGACTCGTAGCCTTGTTCGGGAGACCTCGTTGTAGCCGCGCGGCGAGACCTGCCTGCAGGTCGAAACGATTGAAGATTCCAAATTCGGACGGATAGACGATGGTGGTATCCGAATCTGAAATGGAAAGACCAAGCAGGTACAGCGGATCGTCGTTCATTGCGATCCCTTCGGTAGCAAGCAGCTCCGGAAGACCCCGAATGGCAGTCTCGTTCAGGTAGGCCCATGCTCGCTCGGACCGCGTCCACTCGAGTCGCAACTTGGTGTCAGGCGGAATCCGGCATATCCCCTCGACACCTCGGACCGTAAAGGCGCCTGGAATCTGCGTGACCCCCTCGAGAACGCCACCATCCACGAGCTGAATCGTGAGCTCGAGAATATCCCCCGGAAGGAGCTGCTGGACCTCATCCTCATCCGCCTCGAAGCATGCTCCGGGGGCCGCCTCAGGAGAGGTCTCCACGCATTCGTCGATGTCGTCGTTGGTCAGAGCGAAGACCACTCCGTCGGTCCGCCGGATGGTGACCACAGCATCATCGAGGTCATCTATACCCTGATCCACCTGCCCAACAGTACGGTGAAGGAAAGCTCGGATCTCGTTGTTCGTGGAGTCCGGCATCAGGTTCACGTAGACCTCTGCGATCACCACGTCTTCCACTTCGACGAGGGTCACTTCCTCAAGCTCGCAGCCTCCCGCAGCGACAGCGGCAAGAAACCCGAGTATCCACCTGGAGCGCATCATCGGAAAGAAATCTCCAGGCCGATCGTGGGAAGTACGGGGAACATCGAAATCCCCGAGCGAGTTGGCGGATCGAGGTTGTACTCGTAGAAGTAGAACAGGACGTTCCGCTGGTTATAGGCGTTCACCAGGTTCACGTAGGGCGTCATGGATCCCCAGGATTTCGCAAACGTCCTTCGAAAACTCGCGTCTAGCCGGTGGTAGTTCGGGTAGCGAACTCCATTTCGATCTCCCACCACCACCCCGTAGCCGCCTTGGCCCTCGAGGTCGTCCTCGGAGCCGGTCCAGTCGAGCCCCCCGCCCGCCACGTAGCGCGACGTGTAGTAGGAGTACGACCCGAGAGCTCGGGTGTATGGGATCCCACTACCGAAGTTCCAGCGTAGCCCTCCCTCCCAGCCGAATGGGGCGGGGTAGCGGAGCACGAAGTCGACATCGACGCGCCTGTCGAAGATCGGCGCGAAAGTGATCTCCGGAGCCGGCGTGATCGGAGAGAGCGGGTCAGGAAAGGTCCGCTCAGCCTCCAGATAGGAGACGGCCACCCAGCCGGTCACATCGCCGGTTTCCTTGCGCAGCATGAAGTCCGCACCCCATGACGTGCCGCGACCACTCAGGATGTCATCGAGTTCGTCGTTCGGATTGTCAGCCCAATTCAGCGACACAACGCCATCGAATTTCCGATAATAGCTCTCGACAGACCAGAACCAGTCGATGTCGTGATAGCCTTCCACTCCGAACTGGATCTGATCGGAGACGGTGTGGGGAGCTCGCTCACCGGCGATGACCCAGATGTCGAGGCCAAGTGGAAGTTCCTCGTCACGCAGCGAGTGGATGAACTGCGTGTATCGACCCGCCGCGAGCTTGAAGGCGATGTCACCGTTCTTCACGAATCGCTTCACTGCGAGGCGTGGGGACACCTCGAGGATCGCCTCGCCTGAGCTGGGCTGAAATCCGTCGGCCCGGGCCCCGATCTCGAGCAACCACGCTCTGGGCTTCGTCCACCGTGCCTGCGCGTAAGCGCCATAGAGAGAACCGGTCCCAAGAGCGCCGCCGAACTTCGTCCCTCCTGTAATGAAGCTATTCTCATAGGAGAGTCGCTCGGCAGCGCCTCCAACCTGCACCGCCCAATGGGGCGTAGGTCGGGTGTCGAGATCGACGCGGACCTGGGCCTGCTGGATCTGGCTGCGGAAGTCCGTGTCACCGAAGTCAGGGAAGACGAGGCCGGTCTTAAAACGACTGAAGTTCGTTCGCACATCGAGGGAGCCTCCACCTCTGCGAGGTCGAGTCCATCCGAACCCGATCGCGTCGTTCCCCCAGTCCCAGTCGATCCGGAGCGGGAAGCCAGAGTCGACGCTGGCAAGATCAAAGACGTCACGGCCGGTATAACCAGTGAACGTCAGGCGATCCCCTCTCTTGGTCCAACCTTCGACGAACGTCTGTACGTCAGTCAGGTTGTACGGGAAGTCGAAGGCCGGCTTGAAGAGAATGTCGAAGTACGATCGACGAGCCGACACCTTGTAGCGGATGCTCTCCTGACCCAGGGCATTAGCGACGCCCTCCGACACCTTGCCACCCACCGCGACTCGAGTGGAAAGCAGTGACACAGCGGCATCGACGCCGAACTCTCCCCGTCCCGCATCACTCTCGATATCAAGGACCGAAGAGACACGGCCCCCGTGCTCAGCGGGGAAGCCCCCGGACTGCAACTCGACGCGGTCGATCATGTCCGCGTTGAAAACGGAGAAAAGACCGCCCAGATGAAACGGCGAGAACATCGGGATGCCGTCCAGCAGGATCAGATTCTGATCCTGAGAGCCTCCGCGGACATGGAACGATGCCGAGTAATCAGACGTCGACACCACACCGGGCAAGACCTCGATGGCTCGGACCGGGTCTGGCTCCGCCACCCCTGGGATCAGCCGGACCTGATCAAGATTCAGTTCCCGAACCGTCGCGCCGCCGATCTCCTCGAAGCGCGCGCGCTCCCGGCTCCGTTCTGCCTCGACCGACAGGCCTTCGAGCTGGAGGGCGCGCTGCTCTACCTGAAGATCGAGCTCGATTGTGGCGCTGAGCCCGACGTCGATGGTCTCCTCATACTCGGCATAGGCGAGACCTTGAACTCGCACCTGGTAGGAGCCCGGGCGCACCTCAGAAATCCGAAAAGAGCCGAGACGATCCGTACCCGCCGCATAGCGACGAATCTCGCCCTGATAGAGGGAGACCGTGGCACCATATACGCCGGCGCCATCCTGATCATGAACCCCACCCTGGACAGTTCCGAGCTGACCCTGAATGGACATGGGCGACAAAAGCGCTAGAGCGAGCGGAAACAAAACGCTGACAGCGGGGCTCAATCGCCTTGAGGATAACACCGACAGGTGACAGACGATGAAGACGTTTCTCACGCTAGCACACCAGAAAGGCTGGACGATAGGACTGATGGTAGACGATGATGAGACCTACTACGACAACGGAGTGTTAAAGTCGACGGGTGTGACCCCGCCATCGAACGCGAAACCCCTTCACCACCGCAATTCGTCTGTTTTTTAGATAAATTCCCGTCCAACCAGCCACTCCTGCCACAGATTCGTGCGCGCCTTCTACTGCGACCACTTCGTACTCCCGCTCCCGCAGGAACACCGCTTCCCTATGGAGAAGTATCGCCTACTTCGCGGGCGAGTCGAGGGATTCCAAAATCTCACACTTTCCGTTCCGGACGCTGCCACCGACAAGGCTTTGTGCCGGGTCCATACACAGGACTATGTGAAACGCGTCTCGACCGGAGCCCTCACCCGCGATGAAATCCGGCGTATCGGTTTCCCATGGTCGTCCGAGTTGGTCGAGCGCTCACGGCGCTCTGTGGGTGGGACGATCGCTGCCGCACGAGTTGCACACGTCGAGGGGGCCGCGGCCAACCTGGCCGGTGGCACCCACCACGCTTACCCCGATCGGGGGGAGGGGTTTTGCGTGTTCAACGACGTAGCGGTCGCGATCCGTGAGATGCAGGCCCACCATGCCGTGACGCGGTGCGCCGTTCTCGACCTCGACGTACATCAGGGCAACGGAAATGCAGCGATCTTCGCAAACGATCCGGACGTGTTCACACTCTCCGTGCACGGCGAGAGCAACTATCCGTTCAAGAAGGAAGAGAGCGACTTCGACGTCGCTCTCCAAGACGGCGCGGGCGACGACATGTTTCTAGAGGCGGTCCGAACCGGTGTGGCCCGGGCCCTCTCACCTGCGCCCGACCTCGTATTCTACGTCGCGGGTGCCGACCCTTTCCGGGGAGACAAGTTAGGGCGTCTTGACGTTTCGAAGGCCGCCCTTGGGGAGCGTGACTCGCTCGTGATTGACGCATGCGTTTCGGCGAACCTTCCGCTGGTAGTCGTTATGGCAGGAGGCTACGCAGAAGAAGTCGCGGACACCGTCGATATTCACGCAGCGACCGTAAGGGCAGCAATAGAAGCGACGTATCGTCCGACCTCGACCGGGGTTCACGCAGGATGAGTGATACCGACGCCCTCGCACGACTGGCCGCATGGCCGCGTGTCTCTCTGGCTCACCTCCCAACGAGACTCCTCCCGGTGCCTCGGCTCGCCGAACGAATCGGTTGTCGAAAGCTGTACGTGAAGATGGATGCCGAGTCGGGTTTCGCCCTCGGGGGAAACAAAGTTCGAAAGCTCGAATTCGAGCTCATTCCGGAGCGACTGGAAGGGATCACTCATCTCATTACGGCAGGGGGAGCGCAGTCGAATCACTGTCGCTTGACCGCGGCGTTCGCGGCTCGGGCCGGACTGAAGTGCGTGCTCGTTACCGTCGGACCGGAACCAGAGTCCCCGACAGGAAACGCCTTGCTCCATCGATTGTTCGGAGCAGAGATCCTGACCGTTCCAGAGCGGGAGGATCGTACCCCCGCCATGGACGTGTTGGCGCGTCGGATCGCAGCTGAGGGCGGGCGCGCCCTCATCATCCCCATTGGCGCGTCCACGGGTCTCGGGAGCCTCGGGTACGCGAGTGCCGCGCTTGAGCTTCTGGAGCAACTCGACGCACTCGATGACGGAGCCGACAGCACGCTCCTCTTCGGATCGACGTCTTCGTGCGGAACGTTCGCTGGTCTGCTTCTAGGGCTGACCTTGGCCGGCCGCGCTGATGTCCAGCTCATCGGGGTGAGCGCAGACGCACCTGCTTCGGAGATCACTTCTGCGACGCTCAAACTCGCAGTAGATGGTGCACGACTTCTCGGCACATCACTCGGACTTACTCCCGCGCCACTGCATTCCATGGACAGTCAGATCGGCGCCGGATACGGTATCCCGACCTCGGCATCGATCGAGGCGACTGACATGTTCGGGCGGCTCGCGGGCATCGTCTTGGATCCTACGTACACCTCGAAAGCGGCCGCAGGAATGATCGAGTGGCTGGAACGAAAGGGAGTCGAAAAGGGGCGGAGAGTGGTTTTCCTGCACACCGGCGGCGCGCCGGGGCTATTGAGCTAATCGAACCGTCCGTCCGGCGAAGGAGGAGTCGGGCGGCGCGTCATGACCAAGAGACGGTCCTACCGGCAGAGGGGCATCGAGGAGCCACCACACAGTCTTTGTCCCACACGATCATCGCGAGGCGCTTGTCAGCCTGCGTGCGTATCGTCGCCCATGCGAGCAGAACGCGATCGAGCTCGAGGCACAGGTCCCAGTGGAGGTTCCGGGCCGCAGGCTTATGAACGACGACGATTCTCCCAGGCGCCCAGACCCGCCCTCCGGAAGGCTCCGGCGTGCGCGACGCCTCTCGCCTTTCACAACAGGTAGCGAGGAGGACGTTGCGAATGTAGGTGCGACACCGGGTCCTTCTGCGAAATGGGTGCCCTCTGAATCGTTACTTTGTGAGCTGCCCTCCACATCACAAATCACCTTAGTGAGACGTCTCCACGATGCATACCCTCGGCCCCGCCGCCTCGCCTCACACACTGAGGAGAAAGACGTACAACGTGATCTTCGGTCAGGAGCCGGGTTGGGGCCGCAGGTTCGATGCGATCCTGATCGTGATGATCGTACTCAGCGTCAGCGCGGTGATGCTTGACTCTGTAGAAAGCCTTCGAGTCAGCTATGGCGCAGAGCTTCACGCCATCGAATGGGCTTTCACGGTGCTCTTCACCCTCGAGTACCTAGTCCGTATCTGGTGCGTTCGTAGGGTTCGGACATACACGCTCTCTTTCTTCGGGATAATTGACCTGCTCTCGATCCTCCCTACGTACTTGAGCGCCCTGCTTCCGGGCGGCCAGTTCCTCGCGGTCATTCGAATCCTGCGCGTGATGCGGGTCTTCAGGGTCTTCAAGCTCGTACGATTTCTGGGCGAGGCGAGCGTCTTGTCGACCGCGCTTCGAAACAGTCGCTACAAGATCGCGGTCTTCCTCATCACAGTCGTTTGTGTCGTGATTGTGGTTGGATCCCTCATGTACCTCATCGAGGGTGCCGATGCCGGCTTCACCAGTATTCCTCGGGGCGTGTACTGGGCGGTCGTGACGCTCACGACCGTGGGATACGGAGATATCACCCCGCTCACACCCGTGGGACAGTCTCTCGCGGCCTTCGTGATGATTCTCGGTTACGGCATCATCGCTGTCCCCACTGGCATCGTCACCGCGGAGCTGGCTCAACTCCCAGGCGGCGGGAGCTACCCCGCTTCGTCCTGCCCCGGCTGCGAGTATATCGAAAGTGATCCAGAGGCTCGCTTTTGTCGCTTCTGTGCTGCGCGGCTCTCTAGCAACGCTTGATCGCTTCGGTGTGTGACGGGGTTAACCCCGTCGCTACCTAGCCGAGATGCACCCCTATAAGGTCCGTGACCCCGAACGCCTCGAGCGTCATCCAGATGCGGAAGCCGACGTAGAGGACCATCATCACATGGGCCTCTCGCATCGACAGCGCCATGTCGCGAAGCACGAACACCAGCATCGCAATCGTGCCAAGACAAGGAATGCCGTCACCGGCACGATCTGCGTGAAATTGACGACGATCGCCCCGGTAAGCATGACCCCGAGCAGCACAGCGACAAGTAGATCAAAGACGTTGCTACCGATCATGTTCGAGACACTCGACTCGGTGCGCCCCATCACGGATGCTCGCCCGCATATCTGGACTCTGTTCGCCTCGACCGCGATGTGGCGGTCGCGGTACCGCTGGCGCCTAACCGGGCACCGCGCTCATGATAAGGGCCGTGCACAAGTCGGTCTCGACAATCACCGTCGAGGCCCCACCCTAGGAGCCAGGCATCATGGTCAACGCAGTCGTTCTCATCGAAGCAGAGTCCGACAAAGTCACTCAACTGGCGGAGGACCTGGTTGAAATCAACGGGGTGCCGGAGGTCTTCTCCGTCGCCGGACGGTACGATCTCGTAGCTATACTTCGCGTGCCGGAAAATCAGGACGTCGCCGACGTGGTCAGCAACAAGATCCGCCAGCTGAAGGGAGTAAAAAAGACCGAAACTCTCATCGCGTTTCGTGTCTATTCGAAGGAGGACATCGAGGGAGCGTTCGGTTGAGTCTCGGACCGACTCGGCGAGCAGCAGACCTCCCGCTTCGCTATAACGCAGTTGAGATTCTTGAGCGGAATCTGGAGAAACGCTCCCATCACACTGCCCTTCTCTCCGATGGGCGGGAAATGACGTTCGGCGAGGTCTCTGCGGAAGTGAATCAGGCAGGCCATGCCCTGAAAAGCATTGGGGTGCGTGAGGGAGACGCGGTAGGATTCCTCTCTCTCGACACGGCTGAGTGGGCCATCTCGTTCTTCGGATGCCTCAAGGTCGGAGCCGTCACGGTCGCCATGAACACGCTGCTCACTCCGAAAGAGCTCGCGTACATCCTCATCGATGCCGGAGCCCGAGTCCTGCTCGTGCATACTGCGTTGATGGACGTAGCGAAGGAAGCGCTTGAACTGACCAACCACGTCGGGCACGTGGTGGTCATTGGCGGCGATGGTGACTTGCCCGAGGGTTGGGCACACTACGTCGACTGGATCGCCGGACGGCCGACAGAACTCACCGCAGCAGATACGCACCGCGCTGACTTCAGTACGCTCAACTACTCCAGTGGTACGACGGGTGCACCGAAAGGGATCTACCACGCGCACCAGGACTGTCCGCTCACGGCTCAGCTGTGGGGCGAAGACGTCCTCGGCATGACATCGGAAGACCGCACCTTTTCGGTCGCGAAGCTCTTCTTCACGTTCGGCCTCGGTGGAAATCTGCTCTTCCCTTGGTCGGTGGGCGCCTCGGTCGTCCTGTATGCAGGAAGTCCGAGAAAGGCGACTGATGTCCTCGGAATGATCGACCGGTTCAAGCCAACCATCCTGCTCAATGCGCCGACCGGGTACGCATCAATGCTTGCCATCGATGGCTTCACCGACCATTGGAACATTACGTCACTTCGGGCAGGCGTATCGGCTGGGGAGTCGCTCCCGGCACCGGTCTGGCAAGGAATAAAGGACGCGACCGGGCTTAAGCTCATCGACGGGATCGGCTCCACGGAGATGTTTCACATCTTCGTCTCAAATCGCCCCGGTGACATTCGACCCGGAAGCAGCGGGAAACCCGTGCCGGGCTATGAATGCCGAATCGTCGACACCGATGGTGCACCAGTACCCGGCGGAGAGGTCGGGAATCTCCACGTAAAGGGTGAGACCGCGGCACTGTTCTATCTGCACGAGCCCGAGCGCTCACGCACGACATTTCTCGGAGAGTGGGTCAACACTGGTGACAAGTATCGCGTCGACGAGGACGGCTATTACTGGCACGCGGGTCGGTCCGACGACATGCTCAAAGTCGGGGGTATCTGGGTCTCACCGGTCGAGGTCGAGAGTACACTGATCGAGCATGGCGCGGTGCTCGAATGTGCGGTCGTGGGAGTGGCCGACGCGGTGGACCTAATCAAACCGAAAGCCTATGTCGTTCTGACTAAAGGGCACCTCGCGGGAGATGCACTCACCGAGGACCTGGTAAGTCACTGCGTCGAGCGCATGGCCGCATACAAGCGGCCACGGTGGATCGAGTACGTCGATGAGCTGCCGAAGACCGCGACCGGAAAGATCCAGCGGTACCGTTTACGCTGAAGCTTCCTACGCCTCAGTCCTGAGAGCCCTCACCCGTTCGGCAGGTCCCATCAATCCCAATTCCTTCCGGATCTGCCCGATCGCGCCCATGTGATATCCCTCGTGCCAAGCGAAGAAGACGACCTGGTCTCTAAGGACCTGCTCCTCGTGCCGGCCGTCCTCCAGCTGGCCTCCCAGTTGCTCCTCCGTAAGGTCGTCGAGCGCGGACATGAATTCTGCGCCCACGGCGTTCCATGCGACACGGAAATCGTCCAGTGATGGATACCCTGACCCATCGGTCGCGGGGACATTTCCAAAGCGCGCCTCCCACGGATTCGACCATTCCACACCGAACCGATTCAGCATGAAGACCCGGTAGTTCAGGAGGTGTCCGATCGACCACGCGATCGACGGCCCGCCATCCCCACGGGGACGGGCATATGCCTGCTGATCCGTGAGATCATCGAGAACCATCGGAAACATGAACTCCGTCATCCCAAACAGGCCCGACAGGGCCTTCGCACTACCTGACATCACAGCCTCACAACTCGTATCCCGGATCCGACCGAACTGCTGAACAATCTACTTTGTGTCCCCCATCATCTTCGTAAAGAAGGGGCTCACAAAGAGGGCGACGATCCCCACGCTTCCGATGATCATGGCAACGGTACGGAAGAGGTCCATCGGGAGCATGGTATCGAGTTGACCTGCCACCAGGCCGGCGAACAAGTTCCCGAGTGCCGCTCCGACGAACCAGATCCCCATCATCTGCCCGACACGACTCTTCGGCGAAAGCTTGGTGATCGCAGAGAGGCCAATCGGGGAGATGCACAGTTCTCCAACGGTGTGCAGGAAGTATGTAACGACCAGCCACGACGGTGAGACCAGGCTCTCGGGCGAAGCGTTCGCCGCACCCCAGGCGAGCACGAAGAAGCCGGCGGACAGACCCAACAACCCGAGCCCCGCCTTAACGGGAATCGATGGGTTTTTCTGACGAGAGTCGAGCCAGACCCACAACATGCCGAACACCGGCGCGAGCAGGATGATGAAGCCCGCATTGATGGACTGAAGCGTTGAAGCGGGGATCTCCAACCCGAAAACCGACCGATCCGTGAGGTCGCGCGCAAACAGGTTCAGCGACGTACCTGCCTGCTCGAAGCCAGACCAGAACACTGCAATCATGAGGAAGAGCCAGAAAATCACACCGATCTTCTTGTTCTCTTCCGGAGAGTGGCCACCCATGGTGAAGACGTAGACGAAGTACGCCACCACCATCGCGAGCACGCCCTTGCCCAGCATCTCGGCGATTTCGGTCACCGACATCGCGATCGCGCCACTGTTCACCATGAAGGCGAACAGCGCGATGGCCGCAACAACACCGCCAAACGTGCCAAAGAACTTCCGTGACATCGCGGCGACTTCTTCGGGAGTTTTGTCGGTATCGAGCAGGCCAGCATCTCCGAGGTGCTTTTGACCGAAGTGGAACTGAATCAGTCCGAGCACCATGCCGACGCCCGCCGCACCGAAGCCCCAGTGCCAGTGGTAACCCTCGCCGAGAAACCCGGTGATGAGCGGGCCGAAAAAGGCACCCAGGTTGATGCCCATGTAGAAAACAGAGAATCCAGCGTCCCTCCGGGCACCACCCTCTGGATATAGGTCAGCAACCACCGTCGATACGTTCGGCTTCAGGAGGCCTGTACCGCAGATGATCAGAGCCAGTCCGCCAAAGAACGTCGGCGTACCCGGAACCGCCATCGTGAAGTGACCCGCAGCGATAATCCAGCCGCCCACCCAGATCGCCTTTCTTTGACCCCACAGGTTATCTGCGATCCAACCGCCCGGCAGCGCCGTGATGTACACGAGTGCGGTATACATCCCGTAGATCGCACCCGCAGTAGCGACATCGAATCCGAGCCCAGGGTTCGTCTCGATCGTAGCGGTCGTCATGAAGAGTGTGAGGAGCGCCCGCATACCGTAGTAGGAGAAGCGCTCCCACATCTCGGTAAAGAAGAGCGTGGACAGGCCCCAAGGGTGACCAAAGAAAGTCTTGCCGTCCTGTCCTGGTCCGGCCGCTGCCGCCGCTGAATTAGTCACGATGTTCTCAGCACTCCGCTACGATGATGCACGCCACTTCCTTGCGTACGCAACACTCGTAATCGGGAATCGGTGACGGTAACGCAAGTATTTTCAGGTGTTTCGCAGAACACATTTCGCCCGACAAGCGTCCAGGAACCTTACGTGGCTACCCGTGAACGCGAAGCTCGGTGGGCCTGCGGAACTCATATCCGGCGAGAGGAGGCACCCCCGCATCTTCGAACGTGAGGGCCGGCGCCCGCTGAGCCAGCCCATCGAGGACAGCCGCGACTTCGATCCGGGCCAAGAGCGCACCGAGGCACAGATGGCGTCCAGTCCCGAACGACAGATGGTCTCCGGCGTTGGTCCGCTCCGGGTCGAAGTCGTCCGGGTCGCTGAAGTGCGACGGGTCACGGTTCGCACCGCCGATCATACACTGCACGACGTCACCCTTGGAGATGCTCACGCCCTCCAGCTCCATATCACACCTGGTGTGGCGCGTGATCGACTGCACCGCTGGCTGCCATCGAAGTGACTCCTCGATCACGCCAGAGAGACGCGCCCGATCTTCATCCAGCCACTGCCACAGCTCATTGGCCAGAACGCTCCAGACGGTGTTGCCGATCATTGAAGCGGTCGTTTCGATACCTCCGAAGAGCATGATGAGCGCATTGGAGATGATCTCCTCGTCTTCCAGCCGATCCTCTCCTCGCGTCGCGAGGTGAGCGAGCAGGCCTCGGTCTTCGATCGAGGCCGAACGAATCTGCGGCACGACCGCCTCGGCGAATGCCTCGGCGGCAGCCTTACCACGCATGCGTGCGTCCGGGTCGCCGGAAAAGTTTGCCAACGCCACTGCGAAATCGGCGAACCATTCCGTGATTCGGTCGGCGAGCTCGAGCGGCAAGCCGAGTACATAGAGCGCGCTATCCACAGCGAGAGGAGTCGCTACATCAGCCATAATCTCCCATTCCGTAGGGCCCGTCCAAGTGTGTCGACCTGACGCATCGAGCAACGCGACTGCTCGCTTCTCAACCCATGGCGCCATTTCGCGAGCGAGCACATCTGCCCGAAACGCATGGAGGCAGCTGCGCTTGTACCGCAGCGCCTCGTCACCGTCCGTGGTCATCATGTGCCGTCCGAAGATGTCTCGAATCGTCGACCGGTCCGCGTCGGTCGTAAATCGCTCACCATCTCGGAGGATTGCGACCTGGTCGGCCCTGCGAGTGACGAACCACATCTGTGTCTCGGGCACCCATGTCACGGGTTCACTCTCGCGCAGTCGAGCGAGGACCCGGTACGGATCCGCATCGAGTGCGTCGAGCGTCACCGCGGCGCCAAGCGGAAATCGCACGGCTCGTTCATCGATATGCGATGTGGTCACGCGGCCCACCATCCTGTGAATGGCACGATTCGAACCACCCCATCGTAGGGGAGCAGAAAGATGGTGGACACCACCGCATGTCCACGCTTCCTTTGCCAGACGTATAGTCAACCCCAGGGGCGAAAATGGAAGAAGTCACCGACGCTGCGCTGTTTTTGCTTGCCAACCCGCTGTACCTGATTCCGGCACTGCTGTTGGCAGGTGTCATGGTCTACGCCATCCTGAAGAAGCTCATCAAGATGGCCGCGATCATTGCGATCGCAGGCGGGCTGTATGTGGTGATGGTGGAGTACTTCGGAGCCGGCTTCTAGAACGGCAGAACGCGCGTCAGATTGAAGCCCAAGCGCAGTTCGTCCCAGGTGAACGCATGCCGTGAGCCCGCGAGGAACTGGGTCGGCTGCATTCGATCCTGGTTCGTCACCACGATCTTGAAGAAGTGACCTCGCGTCTCAAGTTCGATCCCAAACGTCCCGCTGTCATGGGGCGTGTCCGCGATCTCTTCACTGAAGATCCATTCTCCCAGCAGACTCATCGCAGCAGTCAGATACCACTGACCATGCAACCCGACGGCGACCGCCGAAAACGTCTCCAGGTCCCGCAGTCGAGGGTTATGTATCCAGGCCGGAGCCACACCGATCGCAACGCGTTCATCGAGTGTGAGAACGTCCGCAATGAGCTGTACGTAGCCCTGGAATTCGTTATCGGTCGCTCCATCGACAGGCACCACGTCCATGTTCCATGCGGCCCCGCCCATCGCCGCGATCGCGAGTCGTGAGGTGCCTATCGCGCCTTCATGGAATCGCCCCTTCGCATTGAACTCGAGGTTGTCGTCGAGGTTCGACCGGATGACACTGAGCAACAAGCCATCCGCAGGGGCGAACGAGAGGCCGAGTCGATTGTAGACCGGACCATCCAGCCCCCAGAGGGCACCGACCCCTTCCGAGATCCGCGGGGAGAATCGGTGCGAGATTTCAAATAGCCAGTTACCGCCGCGTAGCGTCTCGGTCGTCGGGAGGTTCGCCGACTGCGTCGAGTGAAAAACGCGCTGGCCCGCGAGGGAGGGCGGTGCGATGAGCGCCAGGCACAGCATGATCATGGTCACCCGCGGTGTAGCTGCCGTCCCAGATTCTTTCCAATGGTGCTGCATCATCAATTGTTCGGTGCGCCGTTCGATATCCAGTTCCGCAGGTTGGTCAGATCAATGTTGTCGAGCGCCCCGGAGCCTAGCGGCATGCGCTGCCCAATCGTCTGCCGCCCTTCAACCTTGATGATGATGTAGCTGTTGGCGGGGTCACCGGGGTCTACCTGCAGGAAATCTTCGGACGATGCCTGAACACCCAAGATGGCGGCGTAATTCCCCGAGGCACCCGTCCCGAGCGTCATACCACTCGCGCCGTTCCCGTGACAAGATCCACTGGAGCAACCACGGCGCTGGAAAATTTCGTTGATGTTGGTGACGAACGATGGCGCGGCCAGGATTTCTCGCTGCGAACTCACCGGACTCTCATCACCAGGATCCGTAACAAGATCAGTGGGGCTGTCACTGCACCCTGTCAGGCCAAAAACGAGGGCGCATCCAAGAAACACCGGACGATGAAGGTTCATGTTTTGTGCTCGATGCTCCATGCCGCGGCGACGCGTACAGTTTCACTTTGAGGTGTGCGGGCGTGCCCCAGCTATCGTACTATGTATAAGTCTTGTGAAAATATAAGTTATACAAAGATAATATTTGTATATGATTTGTACAGGTGATGTCTATCGTGTGGATCCGTGCATACGAATGAGAAACTCAGCTATTCGGTCACAAGATCCAAAGTACGTAGACCACCGCAATGGCGATCTGGACGAGTGCAAATGGTGCGGCCTTCTTCACGAATCCCATGAATGAAAGGCGTAACCCCTGTCGGTGGATGATCGTGACTGCAACCAGGGTCGAGGCGGATCCGATCGGAGTCAGGTTGCCACCAAGGTTGGCGCCGAAGATGACGGCCCACCACAGCGGATCCGTCGGAGGTCGGACCAGACCGTCAGCCATCGGAATCCCAGCAATGATCTTCGACAACATCGCCGCCAGCGGGATGTTATCCGTCACCGCGCTGAAAGCGGACGTGGCCACCATCACAGTGCCGGTCCCGAGCATCGGGCCCAGAGCGATCATCCGCTCGAGTCCAATGCCGATCAGGGCCAGAACCTGAGCATGCTCCATCACGTTGATTACGACAAAGAGAGCCCCGAAGAAGCCCAGTAGATCCCAGTCGACCGTTCGATAGAACTGGTCGACGTCATGCTTGTACCGCACGAGCATGATCAGCGCGAAGCCTATCGCCACGAACCCCATGCCGAGATCGGATACATACGGAAGGACCGATGTCGTTGCGATTGCCACAATGAACAGGATCAGCATCGCTGCCGCGAACCAGAAGAATCCCGGACTCTCGATGCCGTCATTCTCATCGAACCCCGACACCAGTTCGACCGCCGCAGCCCGGGCTTCTGCATCAGGCAGCCCGCGGATGTCGAACAGCCTCATCCCCATCACGATCGTGATCACCGTTGCGACGAGGACGAAGGGGCTCGATCTCATGAAGAACGACACGAAACTGATATCCGCCGCGGTGCCCACGATAATGTTCGGCACGGAGCTGATCAGCGTGAGCAGCCCCCCGATGTTCGTGAGCAGTCCCTCGGTCAGGAGAAACCCGAGGAGCATCTCACGCCGTCCGAGTCGATCGAGTGAGACTGCGGTGAGAGAACCCACGATGATCATCGCGGTCACGTTGTTCAGGACCGCGCTGAAAACCACCGTCATCACGCCATAGGCCCACAGGAGCCGCACCGGGTCACCGCTCGACGCCTTCGTCAATCGGATCGCGATCCATGTGAACAGCCCCGACCGTGATGTCACGTCGACGAACAGAGACGCGCCAAGAATGATCGTGATCACGCCCCAGTCGACCGCCGGTATATAGACAGGCATCGCGATGTCGTGCCCGCCGATCGAATAGGGCCCGAACGGCATTGGCAGAAGGATCGCTCCGAGCAGGAGCGAGACCATCGCGAAGAGGCCAACGATCAGAGACTTCTTCGCGTGCAGTTTCTCCTCGAGAGCCAAAGACATGATCATCGCGGCGAGAATTGCCGCGAAGAGCATCGTCGTCCCAAAAGGCACGTGAGGCACTATGTGCTCGAGGGCTTGTGCCCCACCTCCCTGCGCAATCCGCATCACAGGAGCAGCAGAGGGATCGACCGAACCTCAACGGCGAGCGGATAGGCCAGTCCATGCATCGCGAGTTGATCGTCGTCCTTGGTGTTCATAACGAGCAGATCGGCATCGCGCTCGTCGACGATTCGGCGGTACTCTGACAAGTGGTGCCCCTGTGTCACGATCTCTTCGACATTAAGCGGAAGGCCCGCCTTCGCGAGAGCCCTCACACAGCTCCCCATGTAATCCTTGGCATCGCGCAGCAACCGGCCCTCGATCTGCTCCCGCACGTCGTCGGTGGAGATGCTTGGGATCTTGCCGACGACCTCCATGAATCGCTCGAAAGCGAGTACGTCTTCGACGTTCGCCAGCACAAGTCGACCATCATCAGCGGTGAAGCGCGCAGCCCAGTTCACGAGCGCATCATCACCCACCATATGGTCCGTCATCCCCACAACCATATCGGTGTCAGTAATCGCCCGCTCAGACGGGCGTTTGGGGTGAGGGAGAACGAGCACCGGCGTGGAGGTCGCCTGCGTGAGGACGTCGACGTACTCACCCAGCGTGTAGGGCCACTGCCACGAATCACTGTGGAGATGCCGGAAGGTGCAGATCAGGCCCGGACGATCCCGCTCGATGAGTTCGAGCAGCTCCGGCACAGTGCTGAACTGCCCCCCATGAACGGTATTCCATCGGATGTTCTCACCGCGTTCCAGAACCGAAAGAAAGCTCCGCACACGACCGGCAAAGTCACCCGCCTCCACCTCAGGCTGGTCCGTTACGACCAGGACCGAGCCAATTTGAACCGGGTCGTAGTGAAACGGCGTCTTCGACGCTGCGCGAAAGACTGATGCGAACTGATCGACCTTTGTCATCTGACCCGTCCACTCATTCGCTGACGGGGCGTGATGGTGTCTTGTATCGCTCGAACCACTCCAGGACATTCGCGATCTTCGCGATCAGATTCGACGGGCTGCTCCCGGCGATTCCGTGTCCGGAGTTCTGGATGCGGACCATCTGAGTCGGCACTCCCCGCAGCTTGAGCGCCTGGTAGTACTGTTCAGTCTCAGCCATGGGCGTTCTCAGATCGTCTTCTCCGGTCATGAGCATGGTTGGTGTCTGCACGTTCCCGACCAATGACAGCGGCGAGCGCGACCAGTAATGCTCGAGATTCCCTTCCTCCCAGACCGGACCGGGGAGCCAGTACTGGTAGTAGTTCGCGTAGCCATCGGATGTCAGTGAGAAACTGATCCAGTTGATGACCGGCTTCACCGAGACCGCGGCCCTGAAGCGATCGGTCTTCCCGACAATCCAAGAAGTGAGCACTCCGCCACCGCTCCCTCCCGTCACCATCAAGTTGCTCTCGTCCACGTAGCCGCGCGCGATGACGGCATCGACGCCGGACATCAGGTCGTCGTAGTCATTCCCCGGGTAGGCGTGATGGATCAGGTTGCCGAAATCCGCCCCGTAACTCGTGCTGCCGCGAGGGTTCGTATAGAGAACCACATAGCCCGCCGCGGAGAGCAGTTGGACCTCAGGCGAGAAGCGCGGCCCATAGTTCGAAAATGGACCACCGTGGATCTCGAGCATGAGTGGATACTTCTGACTCGGGTCAAAGTCAGGTGGCGTGGCGATCCACCCCTGGACTCTTTGGCCGTCGAACGAGGACTTCCACCAAATCTCCTCGACCTCCGACAGTTTCTTGTGAGCAAGAAGGTCATCGTTGAGGTGCGTGAGCTGACGCCAGCCCTCCCCACGCCGCGCGACGGCGACATCTGAAGGGCGACTCGTGGAGTTGTGCGTGTATGCGATGCGGCCGTTCTCCGACACGCTATAGGCACCATCGGCGTACGGCCGACCGAGCCCCATGCCCCCCAGGTCCGAAGCAAGCGTCTCCACTTCACCATTCAGCCCGACATATCCGACCTTCGTCACCCCTTCGTCGTCGAACTGAAAAAACAGTCCGCGCCCGTCGGGCGACCAGTTGAGATTGCCGATGTCCCGATCGAGATCGGTAACCTGTCGGCTACCACTTCCGTCGCGATTCATGACGTACAGGTGGGTGACCTGGTAGCCCTGGTAATCGTCGTCGAGTCCGGTGTACGCGATCTGCTGCCCGTCCGGAGAAACGGCGGGTGATCCGTCCGGACCGAAGCGGTCGGTCAGCTGCGAAAGAGCTCCCGTAGCGACGTCGATTTCGAAGACCTCGCTGTTGCGAACGTCGAAGTCGGGATTGTCACGGTTTGCACTGAATGCGATGGAACGCGAATCCGGAGCCCACGAAAGCGACCCATCGTGATTGTACGAACCGCTCGTCAGTCGCCTCGGCGTACCACCGTCCGCAGGCATCACGAAGATGTGTGAATAACCGCGCGGGAGATAACCGCGGCCGTCTCCTCGGTACTGCAGGCGATCGATCACGATCGGTGCCTCGTTCCACTGCGCTCCCTCCGGCCTCGCCGGCATCTTCGCGAAGGTGGGCTGAGCCTCGGGGACGAACATCGTCATCGCGACCCAGTTCCCATCGGGGGACCAAGTGATGCTGCCGGGCGACTCCGTGACGTTCGTAAGCTCGGCAACCTGCCCGGTGTCCATCCACCGCACGAAGAGCTGTGAAGAACCGCCCTCCGAGGAGACGTACAGGAGACGGTTTCCGTCAGGAGACCAGCTCGGCGATCCGACACCGCTGTTCCCGTCCGTGAGGGCTCGGTGATTCGTGCCGTCAGACGCGAGGGTCCAGAGAGCGGTCCGACTCTGATCCGTCATGATGTCGAAGCCCCGACGCACATAGACAATCTGAGAACCATCCGGTGAGATCTGCGGGTCGGCCGCGACTTCCATTTCGAACACGTCGAGATACTGGAGGCGATCAGAATCGGCCGCTGCTTCGTTCACCTGGGCGGACATACCCGCCGGGACCATCAAGGCTAACGTGATGGATGCGGTCAGGGCCTGCAGAGCTCGTGGAGTACTGCTCATTGGAATCTCATGTTTCGTTGGGGTGATGCGGGCGAGTGTAGCCATTAGCGATGCGGCACTCAACGCGGGCGAACCTCATGTCGTTTCAGGGAGACGCCGGGCAGGGCCCCCGTCACGACTCCGGCATCGACGACCGCGACACCGTTCACGAACACGAACTCGATACCGTCGTTGTGCCCCCCGGGATTCAGGATCGTCGCGTGGTCCTGGACGCGGTCATAGTCGAACAACACCAGATCCGCCGCCTGCCCTGGGCGTATCAGTCCACGATCCGGCAGGCCGACAATCTGGGCGGGGAGTCCCGTCGATGAGCGGACGAAAAACGGAAGCGTGATCAGCCCCTTCTCTCGAACGTACGTGGCGATCTTGTGTGGATACGTGCCGTAGTACCGAGGGTGCTGTCCCGCCCGAGCCACCGGCACGATGCCTCCATCAGTCGAAGTCGCTGTGTATTCTTGAGACATGTAGCGCTCGACATCGTCCGCAGACCCCGCACGGCCCCTGTACCGCACACCTGACCGAAGCTCAGGTGTGCCGAGATCGAGCGCGAGCCGGATGACCTGCTCAAGGGGGCTGAGTCCGTTCTCCACGGCCACCTCGGCCAGGGTGCGCCCCACCAACAACTGATCTCTCGGAGAAATGACGATGATGTGTCGATCGGCCCCGCCCTGCAGGTCCAAAATGAACTCCGTGTCCTCAACCAGCTCTTCGTTCAGGGCGGGATCGGCGAGATGAGCACGCAGGTTCTCGGTCGCATTCGCCATGAGGCCCGGACGCCCCCAGTCGGGGTCGTCGAGCCCCCCGCTTCGATCGGTGCCCACCGGCGCGTAATACCAACGCGGAATGATCTCGACCGAGCCGCCACCGAACGTCTCATATGGATATTGATCGAGGTAAACCTGGACGCCTTCGGCACGCGCCCGGTCGATCGCCATGACGTCGACGGCCGACTGCCCCCACGTGGTCGGACCCTTCGCCTTGATATGCGTGCCCACGACCCGGATGCCTGATTCGCGTCCGATTCGAATCGTCTCGGCCATCCCATCGGTGGCTGTCAATCTCCAGCCTGCCGGCCACGTCGGTGGCGGAGTGTACTCGTCGACGATGCTCGGGGTCAGCCAGAGCGGAAGCGGAGACTGGCTGCGCTGATGTGAATAGTAGAAGCCGTCGTAGTCAGCTACCACGTGTGCGAGCGCGATGATCTCCTCGGTCGACGAGAACCGCCCGGGCCGATACTCCGGCCCAGCGCCCAGGCCCCAAGCGCCCTCTTCCATGCCATGTCGCACGAGAACAGCCATCTGTCTGATCTCGTCCTCGGTGGCATGGCGCTCGTTGTCCTCTCCCATAACCTGCGTGCGTACCGTGCCGTGGCCCACCATGGGAACGACGTTGAGCCCGGTGCCGCCGGCATCGTACCCA